>Ga0116184_10000084_pt1 | contig 108020 bp, 83 predicted proteins | sample AD_JPNNA5_MetaG_FD_89886 | JGI IMG/M metagenome (GOLD analysis project Ga0116184, IMG submission 89886) | Active sludge microbial communities of municipal wastewater-treating anaerobic digesters from Japan - AD_JPNNA5_MetaG | ecosystem: Engineered > Bioreactor > Anaerobic > Digestate | place... | reverse complement strand
CGTCGGTAATTCCAACTGTAAAGAAATCCTTTGGTTCTTTGAGTTTCATATTCTCGAAAATTGAAAGAACCATTGCAGGAGTTGTATCCTTTGAGCTTAGTCCGTATCTTCCGCCCAGGATGATCGGTTTTTCACTGCGGGTATAGAACATGTTTTTTACATCGAGGTAAAGAGGTTCGCCGGGAGCTCCGGGTTCTTTTGTCCTGTCAAGAACGGTGATTTTTTTAACCGATTTCGGAAGAACGTTAAAGAAATATTTGTCGGAGAATGGACGATAGAGATGAACGGTCAGTAATCCGGCTTTTACACCTTTTGCGTTGAGATAATCAATGACTTCCTTGGTTGTGTCGGTTATTGACCCCATTGCAACTATTATATTTTCTGCATCAGGTGAGCCATAATAAGTAAATGGCTTATATTCTCTCCCGGTTATTTTAGTTATCTCTGCCATGTATGCATTAACTACATCGGGGATCGGTTCATAAAATTTGTTTATTGCTTCTTTGGCCTGGAAGAAAATATCAGGATTTTGGTTAGTGCCTCTTGTTACAGGATGTTCAGGATTCAGGGCATTATTACGGAATTTTTCCAGAGCTTTCCAGTCTACCAGTTTTTTCATGTCTTCCATTTCTATTACTTCAACCTTCTGCACTTCAGCTGAAGTTCTGAATCCATCGAAGAAATGAAGGAAAGGAATTCTTGATTTGATTGCCGAAAGGTGGGCAACTCCGGCCAGGTCCATTATTTCCTGCACGCTACCGGTTGCAAGCATTGCAAAGCCTGTCTGGCGGGTGGCATAAATATCGCTGTGATCGCCAAAGATTGAAAGGGCATGTGCTGCTATTGTCCTGGCGCTTACATGGAATACTCCCGGAAGGAGCTCAGCAGCAATTTTATACATGTTAGGGATCATAAGGAGCAATCCCTGTGATGCTGTAAATGTTGTACAAAGAGCTCCGGCTTGGAGAGATCCGTGCACTGCACCTGATGCTCCGCCTTCGGATTGCATCTCAACAACTTTTACCTGTTCGCCGAACATGTTTTTCAGCCCGTTGGCTGACCATTCATCGACATATTCAGCCATTGTTGATGATGGTGTGATAGGATATATGCAAGCGACCTCGCTAAACATATATGCAATGTGCGATGCGGCTTGATTGCCATCGCATGTTATAAATTTTTTTGTTCCCATTGTGATATTAGTGTTATTGTATAATAAAGTAATTAATTGTTATTCAGGTAACAGACTGTCAGAAAATTAATGACAACCAAAATCCTATCCGCCATTCATTGAAACGAGGAACTCTTCATTTGATCTGGCTTGCATAAGCCTGTCACGCAGGAATTCCATTGCTTCGAGTGAATTCATATCGGCAAGGTAGTTACGAAGGACCCATATTTTCTGCATAATGCTCTTATTAAGAAGCAGGTCCTCCCTTCGGGTGCTTGATGCAGGAATATCAATCGATGGGAATATCCTCCTGTTAGACAGTTTCCTGTCGAGCTGGAGTTCCATATTACCTGTCCCTTTGAATTCTTCAAAGATCACATCATCCATCTTTGATCCTGTATCAGTCAGGGCAGTAGCAAGTATTGTAAGGGAGCCCCCGTTCTCAATATTACGGGCTGCTCCGAAGAATCTCTTCGGTTTGTGAAGTGCATTTGAATCAACGCCACCCGAAAGCACTTTGCCCGAAGCAGGAGCTGTGGTATTGAAGGCCCTGGCAAGCCTTGTTATAGAGTCAAGCAGAATAACAACATCGTGTCCGCATTCCACAAGCCTCTTGGCTTTTTCAAGAACTATATTCGCCACACGGCAATGCCTCTCAGCCGGTTCGTCGAAAGTAGAGGCAATTACTTCTGCTTTGACGTTCCTTGCCATATCGGTTACCTCCTCAGGTCTTTCATCGATCAGAAGGATCATCAGGTAAACTTCGGGATGATATTTTGCTATTGCGTTTGCTATCTCTTGGAGGAGAATGGTCTTCCCAGTCTTTGGCTGGGCAACGATCAGTCCTCGTTGTCCTTTTCCGATAGGAGTGAACATGTCAATAACCCTCACAGACAAAGTTCCTTCACCGGGCTGACACAAAGTAAATTTCTCATTTGGGAACAACGGTGTTAGAAAATCAAACGGAACCCTGTCTCTTATGAAATCAGGACTTCTTCCATTTATCTCTTCAACTTTGATCAGAGGAAAATATTTCTCCCCTTCCTTTGGCGGCCGTATAGTTCCCTTTATAGTATCACCTGTTTTGAGCCCGAAAAGTTTTATCTGTGACTGGGATACATAAATATCATCAGGTGAATTCAGGTAATTATAATCTGCTGATCTCAGGAAACCATAACCGTCGGGCATTATTTCAAGCACTCCGGTATTATAAATGATCCCTTCAAACTCATAGGGCTTTTCTTTTTTCTCCTCTTTCACAGGAACCTCCTGGGGTATTACAGCCGGTTCGATAACTATTTCACCAGGGTATGGTTCGTTTGTCAGCTTTATTTCATCAACAGGGAGATCACCATTAACTGCAGGTAGCGGCTGATAAGACAGGATCTCCTGATCAGGGACAGATTCAGTAACAGTTTCCTCTTTCACTACTTCATGTTGTCTTTCAGTAACAACGGGTTCCTCTTTCTTTTTAGTATCCCTGTAATCGTATGACCAGAGTGATTCTTTTTTTTCCTCGCGTCCGACCGGTTCATAAGATCTGAAAAGATCCGGTTTATCGTTAGGCTTCTCGTTAATCTTTAGAGGCTCCTGTTTTTCTTCAGCAGATGTATTTTTTCTTTTAAGGTCGTCGGGAGAGACTGAAATAACAGTTTCGGGCCGACGGTTGAAGACCGGCTTGTTCGTCCTTGGCCTTTTTCCACGTCTCTGATTCTGGTCCCGGTCATTATTTAATTTATTTTCTTTCGGGTGCAACAGTTCCTGCTCTTTCCTGGCAGCACTCTTTTTCTCAGTTACATCAATTGCCTGCTGATCAAGGATCTTATAAACAAGATCCTGTTTTTTTAATGTCTCAGCTCTTTTAATATTTAATTCCTTTGCGATCTCTCTCAATTCAGGAAGGAGCTTTTTACTTAATTCAAGTATGTCGTACATCTGTTAATGAAAATGAAAATTAACGAGGTTTTAATCTTATGGAAGTCCGGGTTAGAATTTGATGGTCAACCCGTCGGATTATGCAACACAAATATCAATCATTTGAAAAACCGGTGCAATTATATAAAAAAATGATCAAAAATCTCCTGTTAAAAGTTATTAAAATGCAACGGTACTCAATCAAATTTAACTAATAATTTGATAATCAGCATATAAAATATTTATGCAAGATAGTCATTAAACTTAGAATTAGCAAAAAAAAAGAGATCTAAATGTAAAACGAGTCTGTTTTTTTACTAAAATTGTAATCTTGCCAAATTCTGTATATAACCGAAAACGGGCCGGCAGATGCGTCAGTTAAAGATCACTAAGCAGGTAACAAACCGTGACACACCTTCTCTTGATAAATATCTTCAGGAGATTGGAAGAGTCGATCTTATCTCTCCTGAGGATGAGGTCAATCTTGCCCGGAGGATAAGATCCGGCGATGCTGAAGCCCTCGGTAGGCTAGTTCAGGCAAATCTCCGCTTTGTTGTCTCTGTTGCTAAACAATATCAAAACCAGGGGATGAGTCTGCCTGACCTTATAAATGAAGGTAACCTGGGATTAATGAAAGCTGCCCAGCGTTTTGATGAGACACGCGGTTTTAAATTTATATCATATGCAGTGTGGTGGATACGGCAGGCAATCCTTCAGGCTCTTGCAGAACAGGCCAGGATAGTCAGACTGCCGGTGAATAAAATAGGGTCCATCAACAGGATAAACAGGGCTTTTTCCAAGCTGGAGCAGGAGTTCGAACGCGAACCTTCTTCACAGGAAATTGCAGAAATGCTTGAAATGATCCCGGAAGACGTAAAGGAAGGGCTGAGGACCAATGGCAGGACTTTAAGCATGGATGCCCCCATCAGTTCCGAAGAGGACAATACAATGTATGATGTCATCCAGTCGGATGACACACCAAGCCCTGATAAAAACCTGATCAATGAATCGCTAGCATACGAGATCGAGCGGGCCCTCTGTACTCTCTCACCACGCGAAGCAAAAGTCCTGAAACTCTATTTCGGACTCGGAATGAAACACCCTTTCACACTAGAAGAGATTGGCGAGGAACTGAATCTCACACGAGAACGTGTCCGCCAGATAAAGGAAAAAGCAATTAAAAGGATCCAGTTTACAACAAGATGCAGGATCCTGAAAACTTACCTGGGCTGAAATTTGTTCTTATCTTTGAAGCATTATTTTTCCAACAAGAATCCTGATGAACCATCTCATTTCTTCCTCGATACTGTCTGCTGATTTTGGCTGCCTGGAAAAAGATATTTCTATGGTGAATGAAAGTGCTTCCGATTGGATACACTGCGACATCATGGATGGTGTCTTTGTTCCAAATATATCATTTGGTTTCCCTGTTGTGGAATATGTGAAAAAAGTGTCTGCCAAACCTCTTGACGTTCACCTGATGATAGTTGACCCTGACAGATACCTCAGACGATGGAAAGAAACTGGCGCTGATATCCTAACTGTTCAGTATGAAGCCTGTATACACCTCCACAGAACAGTTTCGGAGATTCGTATTCTCGGGATGAAAGCCGGAGTTGCTGTCAATCCCCACACTCCGGTTTCTCTTCTTAATAACATTCTTCCATATGTTGACATGATACTTATTATGACAGTCAATCCCGGATTCGGAGGTCAGACTTTCATTATGGAATGCTATAATAAGATAGCTGAGTTAAGGAAAATGATCGATGACAGGGGACTTGATGTACTGATTCAGGTTGACGGTGGTGTCGATACGGAAAATGCCTCCAGGCTTGTCAGAACAGGAGTCAATGTCCTTGTCGCAGGTAATACAATTTTCAGTTCAGACAACCCGTCAGAAACGATCCGCCGGCTTAAATATCCGGAGTGATAATGAACACTTGTTTTTACCAATCATAAGTTACATACTATCAATTATATCCTGTAATTGATCAAAATAAACCTCTTTGTACACAATAATTAACCTTTTATTGTATTTATTTGTTATAGCAATATGTTTGTTTGGAATATCTTGTTTGACAATATTGTTTTGGCATAAAGATTGTTTTTATTTTGAAAAGTTTATTTTTGTACTGTAAATAATTTGAATTCTGTATGAAAAAAGTCGCTGTTGTACTTCTGTTAGCTTTTGTTACTATGCTGGTTGCCAGTTCATGTAACAGGAATGCTTGTCCTGCATACAGCAAAGCTGACACTGAACAGCCTGAACGGGTTGGCTGATCTGATTATTCTTTTTCCCTTTTATAAGTTGGCCCTGTTATGAAAAAGCTGCTTATAATAGTGCTTCCGGTTTGGCTGATAACAGTCTCTCTCTATGCCCAGGGTGAAATTGATGAGCAGCAGAAGGTATTCTTCCGTAATGAAAGGTCATTGGGGATCCTTCTAAACTCAGATGGATTCGGTTTGGGTTACCGTGAAGGTAAAAGAGTCGATTTCCTTAATAAAAGATTCTTTGAGATTGATCTGGGCAACCTTAAACATTCAAAGGAATACCGTTATACCTATAATAATTACGGGGGCGGGAGCGGCTCATTTATCTTTGGCAAGCTCAATGCAGTCTATTTCCTCAGGGGAGGCATAGGCCGGCAGCATGAAATATTCAAAAAAGCGGATCTGGGTGGTGTGGCAGTAAGATACTTTTACTCGGCCGGACCTGTTCTGGCTCTGTATAAACCAATTTATTACAGGGTTCTATACCAGATTTCCGGTTCAGTTTACTATTTCGAGATAAGAGAAGAGAAATTTGATGTTTCAATACATGATCCGACCCTCATCTATAGCAAGGCTTCATTCTTCAAGGGCCTGGACGAAACAAAAGCATTACCAGGGCTTTATGCAAAAGCCGGATTCAATTTTGAATACAGCAGGCAGGACAAGATAATCCATGCAATAGAAATGGGAGCCCAGGTAAACGCTTTCCCGAAAGAAATCCCTATTATGGCAGCTCCTCACAATAAAGCTATCTTCTTCTCCTTATTCCTGAGCTACAGATTAGGAGTCATTGTCGATCCTCTTCACCCTGAAGACATGAGTATCCGTAATCTCTTCAGAAGGAACAGGCAATAATTGAAATTTGCTCTGTTTTTGTAGTTTTCAGGAAATTATTATTTTTGTGACGCGATTTATTAACCCTAATAAAATATAGTGTATGTCAAAAATTAAAGTAGCAATTAACGGTTTTGGAAGGATAGGCCGTAATGTTTTCAAAATCGCCCAGGAAAGGAATGATATTGAGATAATCGGAATAAATGATATTACCGATACCAAAACACTCGCTCACCTGTTGAAATACGATTCAACACAGGGCAAATTCCCGGGTGTCACATGCGATGAAGAGAATATCATTGTGAATGGCCACAAGGTTAAAGTTACAGCTGAAAAGAATCCTGCAAATATTCCATGGAAAGAGAAACCGGATGTAGTTATTGAATCTACCGGTGTTTTCACCTCAAGGGAAAGTCCAAAGGGAGGCTACGGCGATCATCTGAAAAATGGTGCCAAAAAAGTCCTTCTTACAGTACCTGCCAAAGATGAAATTGATGCAATGATCGTTTTAGGTGTGAATGAAGATCACCTGAAACCGGAACATACATGCGTATCAAACGCTTCATGTACTACCAACTGTCTTGCTCCTGTTGCGAAAGTCCTGAATGATGCTTTCGGGATCGAAATAGGTTACATGACTACAATTCACTCATATACAAACGACCAGAGAATACTCGATCTGCCACATAAGGATCTTAGGCGTGCCAGATCAGCCGCTCTGTCGCAGATACCGACCACTACCGGTGCAGCAAAAGCTGTCGGTAAGGTAATACCTTCTCTTAAAGGTAAACTTGATGGTACATCAGTAAGGGTCCCGACCCCGACCGGATCACTTGTTGACCTGGTGGCTGTTCTGAAGAAGGAAGCAACAAAGGATGAGATCAATGCCGCTATGAAGAAAGCTGCTGAAGGTCCGATGAAGGGTATCCTTGAATATTGCGAAGATCCGATCGTATCGGTCGATGTGATCCATACAACTGCATCTTCAATATTCGATTCACTCAGCACAATGGTGAACGGTAAAATGGTGAAGGTGTTCTCATGGTATGATAACGAATGGGGTTATTCCTGCAGAGTAGTCGACCTGATTCCTTTACTTATGAAGAAGTAATTCTTTTAGTATAGAAATTAAAGAGGGTGCCTGAAAAACACCCTCTTTTATTTTTATCGCGGACTATGGCTTATTAATGCCAGTCATCTGATTAGCCAATGGTCTTTATAACCTAAACTATCATCTCAATTTCAAGAGGGATACCTGCAGTGTCGCGGTAATGCTCACCAAGCTCGAGCATCGCTTCATCATCCTCCTCATAACGCCATTTGATTTTAATAATTTTTCCTGTCCTGCCGTAAACAGTAAGCTTCTTCAGGATCTCATAAAGGTATTTTGACGATCCACTGTTAATATACTCAAGCTGTATATTAATACTCAATTCCTCATTCTTTTCAAAATGGAGGGTTATCCATTCATCAAGACGCCTGAATATCTGTTCCGGATTTTCAGGGATTGACCGTCCGACAAGCTCCAGCGTGTTGGAATCCGGGAGATAATAGATACCCGGACAGTTTTTTAGCTCTTCCTGAATAACTAGTTTTTCCATACAGCAAAATATTTATTCGTATCTTAATGCTTCAATGGGATCTATATTTGCAGCCTTCAATGCCGGGGCATATCCTGAGACAACACCCACAATAAAACAGATGATTATTCCCGTAACGACCCATATCCAGGGAACAACAAAACTTGATTTAAGTAAAGATGATACGATGTTCCCGATTAGGATGCCGAGTACTACTCCGAAGATTCCACCCAGCTGGCCGATCAGTATCGATTCAAAAAGGAACTGATTCTTGATCGTCCGGGGTTTTGCTCCAATGGCTTTTCTTACTCCTATCTCTCTTGTACGTTCTGTTACAGATACAAGCATTATGTTCATAAGACCTACCGCTGCACCGAAAAGTGTTACAAGACCAATCATTGTAGCTGCCAGTGTGATATATTTAATGTTTTTCAGAAGCAGGGCAACGATATTATCACTTTTTGTTACATTGAAATCCGATTCATCCCTGGGATTAAGATTCCTGACAACCCTGAAAACTGCCTCGGCCTCACCTGTCATGATATCAAGATTGGCCGGATTCATAGGCATTACGGTAATGTTGAAATTCATATTCGGGCGTGAGAAGTACTGCCGGGCAGCAGTGATTGGCATGAAACAGATGTTGTCGCCGCTTGTCTGGCTTGTTCCCTTGCTTTTAAGGATGCCGATGACCTCAAGTTTAAGTCCTGCAACAGAAACCTGCTTGCCGAGAGGATCAACTCCTGTTGTGAAAAGAGTATTAGCAACCTCCGATCCAAGCAGGACAGCCTTCCTTGTAAGCTGAAGATCATCAGGGGATATATTCCTGCCTGATGCGATTTCATATCCTGAAACATTGAGATAGTTCTCGTCAACACCGAGCAGTCCGATATTCGGATTAGTTTCCTCAGACCCGAATTTGACTGTTGCAAGACTCGATGCATTAAACGATACTGATACCCATGCCGGTTCAGTGAACATTGATTTAAAATCCAAAGCCTCACGGTATGAGATCCTCGAATAATTTTTAGCCCGATACCTGTTTTCACCGATCTGGATATTCATTCCCCTTGAGCTTATTGTGAATGAATTGGCACCCATCAGTGTGAACTGATCAGTAAGTGATGACTTTATTGCATCAATTGCTGTGAGAATTCCAACGAGGGCCATAATGCCAAAGGCAATTATACAGATTGTAAGTATTGTCCTTACCCTGTTTGACCGGATAGCCCTGATCGCAATCCTGAGGTTCTCCCTTATCAGAGCCAGTTGTTTGTATTTTGCCTTTATTGCAGACATCTTTCACGGAAAAATAAAGACTAAAATTATAATTTTTTTGCTTAAGATTGATGTTGAGCGACAATTAAATGATTCGTCGCATACATTAACGGCTCTGAATTTACATACCTTTAATATAATGTATCCCCGTAAATAATATTAATTCGTCGTAAACGATCCTGTATAGTAGGGAATGATAAGTGAATTGTTTTATCCCGTGCCACAAAACCATTCGTCGTAGACGATATGGAATTGTAATAGAAGGATCCCCCCTGTATCTTTTTACCTCGCAGAGGTTAAAGAATTTCTTTATCCCCTACGGGGAAAATAACCTGGGAGGGAGATAATCCGTATTACAATACCGTAACCGCTACGCGGTATTCTTAATTCGTCGCAGACGATAGGGTATAGTAGGACGAGGAAGGTCTTAATTATATGTATTTATCTGACAGGGGTAAAAAAAAATAAAAAAAAATAAGAATTTAGTTGTATAACTAAGAAATTCGTTGTAACTTTGTTAGTATATAGGTAAGTAAAAATTAAAAAACCGGTTTTTCCCCTTAAATAGGGGAGCTGTTAAAGAAAAAAAGAATTAGCAATGAGAGAATTAACCCGTGCCGAAGAAGAAGTGATGCAGGTGCTCTGGAGAATAAAAAAAGGTTTCGTAAAAGACATCCTGGAGCACTTCGACGATCCAAAACCTGCATATAATACCGTGAGTACTATAGTCCGGATCCTTCAGGATAAAGGCTTTGTAGACCATAAAGCATACGGCAGGACCCACGAGTATTTCCCGCTCGTTTCGAAAAGCGACTATTCGAAATCGCATCTAAGCACTTTTGTAAATGATTATTTCTCCAACTCCTTTGGAAAAATGGTGAGTTTTTTCGCGAAAGAAAACACAATATCCGTCAAGGAGATGGAAGATATCATGAAACTGATGGAAAAGGAAGTTAAAAAGCTAAAACCTGTAAAATGACACCGGTTGCATTATATCTCATCAAGTCAGCATGCTACATAGCTGCTTTATACCTGGTCTATGATCTCTTTCTGAGCAAAGATACCCAGTATGGCCGAAACAGGGCTTTTATTCTTGGTTCCATAGCAGTTTCCCTGATCCTGCCCCTGGTAACACTCAGTACTTCAAAACCAATTGATATCCAGAATTTCAGCGTCTGGCTGAATGAGATATTCATCACACCATCTGAACGGCCAGCGCTTGATATCAGCAAGGGAATGATGTTAAATATCCAACTTTTGTTGCTTATTGTTTATATATCAGGAGCGTTGATCCTTTCAGTCAGATTACTGAAAACCCTTCTTGATCTTATGCTGATAATAAAAAAGGAAAAAGGTTCGCCGGACTCTGTCATCAGGTTCAGGGGACTTCATGCTTCTGCATTCTCTGCTTTCGGAAGGATCTTCGTCAGCAGTGATCTTGCAGATAATGAATCCGGACAGATCATAATACATGAGCAGAATCATCTCAGATACCTGCATTTCTATGACATTATGTTTATGGAGATAATAGTTATCATACAATGGTTCAACCCCTTCGTCCACCTCTTCAACAGGTCATTGAGGGCAGTTCATGAATTTCAGGCCGACAGTGGGTGCATAAATGCCGGGATCTCTATCGTAAATTACCAGAAATTAATTATCAATCACCTCTTTAAATCAAAGGTTTTTGAAATTCCTAACTCTTTTTCAAACCCAACACTAATCAAAAAACGAATGATCATGATGACAAAGAAACGTTCAACCGTACTGGCAAACCTGAAATTACTGATGGTTTTGCCGGTGATCGCTCTCATTCTGATCGCATTCTCATCATGTAATGAGAAAACGAAGAATGATCCTGCTAAAGCCAGTATTGAAAACAAGGTCCTGAAAGGGGAAGAAATTCCTAATGATGCCCCGCCACCTCCTCCTCCGTCTGAGGATAATAAAGTCATAAAAGGGCAGGCTGTACCTGCTGATGCTCCGCCGCCACCTCCGCCTCCTCCTCCATTCACTGTAGCTAATGGTGACACAACTTGGAATGTGGTTGATAAAATGCCTGAATTCCCGGGGGGAAATGCAGCTCTGATGAAATATATCTATGATAATGTCAAATATCCTGAGTCAGCGAAACAAAATGGTGTACAGGGCAGGGTCATTGTAACTTTTGTGGTTACCGAAACCGGAAAAGTGACGAATGTAAGCTATGGAAGCAGAAGTCCGAATGCGGAACTTAATGCCGAAGCTCTGAGAGTTGCAAAAACCCTTCCTGATTTTGAGAGTCCCGGCATTGTCAAAGGCAGGGCAGTCCCTGTTTCATTCACATTACCAATCACATTCGCATTACGGTAGTGATAATTCAATCTTTCAGATAAAAAGGGGGAAGCATCCCCCTTTTTTGTTTTTCATCTTTCTGATATATCCGTTATTCCTTAAATTTGCACACTGCAATATTTAATATGGACCTTAAAGACCGAATACAATCCTTCGCGGAACTGGGCACTATTTTGAGAGATTCCCTTCAGGGAAAACAGACAGAATATACAGACAGGTTAAATCAGCTGATTGAAAACCAGCAATTTAAAAATCCCTGGTTCACTCCTTCCAACGTGAGGCAGGCTTTCAGTTCAATCGCTGAGGAACTTACATATGATAACCTTGTAAAATGGACCAGTTCCTATCCAGATCTGGAACAGCCTCGTAATCCGGTAAGGGCAGGTGTTATTATGGCCGGGAATATCCCCCTCGTAGGATTTCATGATTTTTTATCTGTCCTGATATCCGGGAACAGTATTATAGCTAAAACAAGTTCAAAGGATTCAGATCTTATCCGGTTCATTGGTCAGATCCTATGTGGAGTTGATCCCCGATTCGATGGAAGAATAGAATTCACTGATGGCACTCTTAATCAATTTGATGTAGTAATAGCTACAGGCAGCGATAACAGCTCACGCTACTTTGAATATTATTTTGGCAAATACCCGCATGTGATAAGAAAGAACAGGAACAGTGTTGCGGTTCTGACAGGGGACGAAAGCGACACTGAACTTGAAAATCTCGGGAAGGATGTTTTTTCTTATTTCGGACTTGGCTGCAGGAACGTGTCGAAGATTTATTTACCTGCAGGATATGATCTGCCTGCAGTTTCAAAACACTGGCAGGGATATTCGGATCTAATCAACAATGTTAAATACGCGAACAATTACGATTTTCACAAAGCTGTTTACTTGGTAAACAGGGAGGAATTTACCGACATTGGTTTAATATTACTAAAGGAAAGCAAAAATCTATCTTCACCGGTGGCAGTGCTTTACTTCGAATATTATACTTCTGATGAACAATTAGAGCAGACCTTAAATGGACTTAAGGATAAAATTCAATGTGTCATCGGAAAGGATTTCATTCCTTTTGGACAATCGCAATCTCCATCTCTGTGGGATTACGCGGATGGAATAGATACAATTGAATTTCTTTTAAAAAAAAATTCACCAGGGATATTGTAAAATAAAAAATACTATATTGCACCCATCGATTGAATAATAGTTATGGTTTACAAATTTGTTGTGCTATCGGATGAAGATGAGTCGTTTGTGAGAGAATTTGAATTCCTTGACTCTCATACTTTAATGGATTTTCATAACATGATCCAGGAAGAGCTGGAATTCGATAAGTCTCAGATGGCATCATTCTATCTTGCTACGGATAACTGGGAGAAGGAAGAAGAATTCACTCTGTTCGATATGGGCACCGGCTCTTCAACAATGGAGGTAGCTGTACTGGAAGAAATAATCTTCAGGAAAAACCAGAAATTACTATATGTTTTCGATTTCTTCAATGACAGAGCCCTGTTTGTTGAATACACCGGCGAATCAAAGGAAGTAGACGGCCGTGAATACCCTGTTTGCACAAATTCGAAAGGAGTGCCTCCTAAACAGGTTGTCTTCGGAGCGAGCTCAAGGAAACTCTATAATAGCATTGTCGTCTCCGATGATGATGAGGATGAAGATGAACCGGAGGTTGATGATCTTTTTCTCAACGGTGATGATGAAGAAACCCTCGATAGTTTAGGAAACGACGAAGTCCTGAACGAAGAAGAGGAAGAGTAGTCTTCGCAGGAAAATCCTGATGAAAAAAATACTGATTGTGCTTCTTGGTCCGACTGCAGTCGGCAAGACTGATATTTCCATTGGTATTGCAAAGCATTTCAGCTGCGATATTATATCTGCCGATTCACGTCAGTTTTTCCGTGAAATGAAGATTGGAACCGCCAGGCCTACCAATGACCAGATGGCAGAGGTTAAACACCATTTTATCGGGTTCCTTTCGGTAAACGACTATTATAGCTCCAATCAGTATGAAAGAGATGTCCTGTCCCTGCTTCCGCAATTATATGAAAAAAACAACCTTGCTCTGATGTCAGGAGGTTCAGCTATGTATATTGATGCTGTCTGCCACGGAATTGACGATATTCCCGATACAGACCCGGGCGTCAGGCAGAAATTCAACCGTAAATACAGTGAGGAAGGTATTGAAGGACTGAGGATCATGCTCAAAATCATGGACCCGGAGTATTATAGAGTGGTGGACCTGAAAAACCATAAGAGGATAATAAGGGCTCTTGAAATATGCGAAACAACCGGATTACCATATTCAGCGTTCCTTAAGAAAAAAAAGCGTGAAAGAGATTTTAATATTATAAAGATAGGGCTTGAAAGATCAAGGGAGGAATTATACGACAGGATAAACAGGAGGGTAGACGAGATGATCAGAATGGGACTGGAAGAAGAAGCCCGGTCGCTTTTCGAATTCAGAAAACTGAATGCACTTAACAGCGTAGGTTACAAGGAATTCTTCGATTATTTTGAAGGTAAGATTTCAAAAGAAAAGGCAATCGAACTGATTAAACGCAATACACGCCGGTTTGCAAAAAGACAAATCACATGGTGGACAAGGGATAAGGAAATAAACTGGTTTCAGGCCGATGATAGTAAAGGAATAATTGAATTCCTTGATACACAAACAATAGTCTGAGTTCAACAATTCCGGAGTAAATTTGTTAATCATTCAGAAAGATCAAAATGATTAAAAATGAAACGAATTATATCAAATTTTATAATAATAGCATTATCTGCCATGACTATCGAATCATATTCACAGGAGAAACTTCCTTTTAATGATCTCAGTAAAGCTGAGTCTAATGTTATCAATAACAAGGGGACAGAGACACCTTTTACAGGCAAGTACGTAAATAACAAGGAAAAAGGAACATATATATGTAAAAAATGCGGAGCCGCACTTTATTATTCCTCTGATAAATTTGAGTCAGACTGCGGATGGCCGAGTTTCGATGATGAGATAAAAGGAGCAGTAAAGAGAACTCCTGACGCTGACGGTATTAGGACTGAGATAACCTGTACTGCGTGCGGTGCACATCTCGGTCATGTATTCACAGGAGAAAGATTCACTTCAAAAAACATAAGGCATTGCGTGAATTCAGTTTCACTTGATTTTGTACCTGAAATCCTTGAACCGGGAAGATTCGGATCGGCCATCTTTGCCGGGGGATGTTTCTGGGGAGTGGAATATTATCTGCAGAAAGAGCCGGGGATTCTTTCGGTTACATCAGGATATACCGGGGGACACGTTAAAAATCCTTCATATAAAGAGGTATGCACCGGCAAGACAGGCCATGCTGAGGCTGTTAAGATAACCTACGATCCCAGAAAGACGAGTTATGAAAAACTGTTGAGACTTTTCATGGAGATCCACGATCCCACACAAATAGGAGGACAGGGACCGGACATCGGAGATCAGTACCGTTCAGAGATATTCTATTTAAATGACAGCCAGAAGGCTATTGCCGAGAATAACATCTCAATCTTAAAGGCTAAAGGATATAAAGTGGCTACAAAAGTTACAAAAGCTTCTGAATTCTATGATGCAGAGAAATACCATCAGGATTACTATTTCAATAATGGCAAGTTGCCTTATTGTCATGGTTATACAAAGCGTTTCTGATATTCTCTTAAAAAAACTTAAAATTCAGAACCATTCTATTGTGCCAGTCAGATAATCAGTTAACTTTAAGCGGTTAAAATTGATCTCTGACCTTTTACATGAATTCTAAAAATACTCAAAGGAAGACTTCTGTCGGGCGGAAGACAAAAGTCTGGTTTTTTATTAGCGGGGCTGTAGTTTGCCTTCTTCTTCTTGTATCGGCCAATAAACTGATAAAATACACATCGACAGATGAATTCTGTATGGTGTGTCATATTCATCCTCACGCTGAACAGGCCTGGATGCTCTCGACGCATCATAACAATAGTTCCGGAACCATAGTTCATTGTACCCAGTGCCATATGCCTCCGGAAGGTGAGGGTTATGTATTCGCTAAGGCCAAGCACGGACTAAAGGATGCTTATGGTTATTTTTTCAAGGACAGTGCAAGCATTGACTGGGAAAAGAAAAAACTCCTGGAAAATGCGAAAAAGTTCGTTTATGAGAAATCCTGCCTGGACTGCCATGAAAATCTTTACCCTGTCACACTATCAGTAAATGGTGGTAATGCACACCTTCAATATGAAACCAGTAACGATCCCATTAACTGTATTAATTGCCATCTGAATGTAGGGCATTATGATAAGGAAGCTGCTTTGCATGCCCAGGATACAGCTTTCGGAATAACGGTCACATCCACTGAGCCTCCTTACGAGTCTGCTGCAGTTGTAACCGAATTCAAGGATTTCACCGAGACATTACCGGGGACAGGGGTCTCTTTTGACATGATAGCTCTTCCGGGTGGCACTTTCAATATGGGTAGTCCTGAAGATGAACCGTTCCGCGAACCTGATGAAGGACCTGTAAGAAAAGTGACACTTTCGCCTTTCTGGATGGCTAAGGTAGAGGTTACATGGAATGAATACCTTGCATTTTTCAGAGCTACAGGCTCGCAGGGCAGGACAGAAGGAAAAACAGTGAGCACACAGAAGACCGACGCCATAAGCGGAGCCACTCCTCCATGGGGTGCTCCCGATCAGGGATGGGGTAAAGGATCAAGACCTGCTATTACAATGTCGTGGCATGCTGCTAATGTGTATTGCAGATGGCTCTCGCAGGTCACCGGTAAGAAGTATCGTCTGCCTACCGAAGCAGAATGGGAATATGCATGCAGAGGCGGAACAGAAACTCCGTACTTCTTTGGAGGAAATCCTAAGAAATTCTCTTCTGAGGGATTCCTCAGGAAGCTTATCGGCCCTGATACATCAGTCATTGCGTCATATGCCGTATATAACGTTAACAGTTCATCAAAAACAGAGGAACCTTCATTCGTTAAGGAAAATCCTTTCGGTCTGAAAAATATGTCGGGTAACGTTGCAGAATTCTGTCTTGATTATTATTCAGCTGATTTTTACTCAGTCGATTCCATACGTGTTAATCCGAGAGGTCCGGCAAGAGGCCAGGAACATGTTGTCAGAGGAGGCTCTTTCAAGAGTGATGCAAAGGATATCAGGAGTGCGGCCCGCGATTTCACAAAGACCAAGGCATGGCTGGTCACTGATCCGCAGATGCCAAAGAGTATATGGTGGTATTCCGATGTTATTGACGTTGGATTCAGGGTTGTCTGTGAACCGGACCCCGGACTTATCGGTAAGTAGCAGGGTTGATGAAGGTAATTCTAATTGAGGGGGTGATGAGGAGAAGGGGAGACATGCTTTATAGATTAACTCCGGGGAGACGTCCAGTGCAACTAAAGTGAGTGGTTGGTCTGAATTTAGAGAATGAATTGAAATACATAATATTTAGTAATGAAAAATATTGACAGAAGAAAATTCATAGGTAAGACGGCTCTTGCCGGGTTAGGTATAGCGGGGGCTGGTGCTATTTTATCATCCTGTAAAAGAGAGCCCGACAATAAGGAGCTTGGTCTGCCTCCCATCCTCAGGGGAGCTCCGAAAGGGAAGAAGCTCAAAGCCGCTCTTATCGGATGCGGTGCAAGGGGAACCGGAGCAGCTATCAATTTCATTAGCTCAGGACCTGATCTTGAGATAGTAGCCCTGGCTGATACTTTTCAGGATCAGATTGATGCATGCCGCGCCAGATTTGCATCCTTTAACCTGCCTATCCCCGCAGAGAACTGCTTCGCAGGGTTTGATGGGTACAAAAAAGTGATGGCCATGCCCGATCTTGACGTTGTTCTTCTGTGTACTCCGCCCCAGTTCAGACCTGACCATTTCCTCGAGGCTGTACAAACCAGGAAGCACGTATTCATGGAAAAACCGGTTGCCGTCGACCCCGTAGGAATAAGATCTGTCATTACATCGGGTAAGAAAGCAGCAGCAATAGGATTGAATGTAGTGACCGGGACACAGAGACGCCATCAGGAGGATTATATTGCCACTTACAAGAAGATCAAACAGGGAGCGATAGGGACCATAACATCTGCAAAAGCTTTCTGGAACCAGGACCATGTGTGGTTCAGGCTGCGCGAACCTGGATGGAACGACATGGAATATATGATCCGTAACTGGAATAATTTCTGCTGGTTGTGCGGGGACCATATTCTTGATACACACGTACATAACATTGACGTTATTAACTGGTTCCTGGGAAAATATCCCGAGAAAGCCATAGGTTATGGCGGTCGTGCAAGACGTGTCACCGGTGATCAGTACGATTTCTTCAGCATTGACTTTGATTACGGGAACGGCGTCAGCTCACACAGCATGTGCCGTCAGATAGACAGTTGTGCCAATGGAACAGGTGAAATAATCATGGGAACGGAAGGTTATACTAATTGCCAGAATACAATCTGGGATCTTAATGGGAAGGTTGTCTGGCAGTTTGAATACCCGAAAGATGAATTCGGCAATCCGATGAATCAGACCGAGATACCTCCCTATGTCCAGGAACATATGCATCTTGTTTATGCCATAAGGACAGGTGATTACGTTAATGAAGCTGAACAAACTGCTCTTTCGACTCTTACTGCAATAATGGGAAGAACAGCTGCTTATACCGGCAGGCAGATCACCTGGGACGAAATATTCAAATCGGATATGGACCTTGGTCCCTCAAAGATGGAATTCGGACCGGTTGATATGGTCTTTGAAACACCAATACCCGGTACACCTATAAATATCTAAGAATAACCCTAAAAAAAAGTTGCACTAATTACTATTAAAATGACACAGAAATCAAACAGAAGAGATTTTGTTAAGCGCTCTGCTGCCGCCACTGCGGGATTATTTGTATTCCCGAGCATCGTCAGGCCGTCAGCACTCGGACTTGGAGGTAAGCTTCCGCCAAGTGATCGCGTTGTAATTGGCTCTATAGGCGTTGGATCTCAGGGGATGTCGAATATGCGTGATTTCCTTAGACTAAAGAATGCCGTTCAGTTTGTTGCCGTTTGTGACGTCGACTCAGACCGTCAGAAACAGGCAAAAGACGTGGTGGATGCCGCCAATAAGAACAAGGATTGCCGTATGTATGGAGATTACCGGGAATTTCTTGAAAAAGAAAAACTCGATGCGGTTTCACTGGCAATACCCGATCACTGGCATGGTCTGATCTATACCGAGACTATTAACAAAAAGGTAGCCGTATATGGAGAAAAACCTATCAGCAGGACAATAAAAGATGGTCAGGCAATTGTTGCTGCTGCCAAAAAGAATAACACTGTATGGCAAACTGGCAGCTGGCAGCGTTCTTTACCAAATTTCCGAAGAGGAGCTGAACTGGCAATTAACGGGAGAGTTGGCAAGATTAAATACATCGAGGTAGGGTTACCTGATGGAGGTAGAGGTGTGGGTACTCCTCCGATACAGGACGTTCCGCCAGCTATTAACTGGGATATGTGGCTTGGTCCTGCTCCGAAAGTTCCTTACCGCGGTACCTGTCATTACCAGTGGCGTTGGATCCTCGATTATTCAGGAGGCCAGCTTACCGACTGGACAGGACATCATGTGGACATAGCTAACTGGGGAGCCGGTCTCGAATATACAAATCCGGTAGAAGTTTCAGGAATAGGCGTTTACCCGGCAGAAGGTCTGTACGATGCACCTGTGGAATATGATATCCTGTGCAAGTATGCCAATGGAATTGAGATGAGAGTTGCCAATTCGTCAAGATTAAAACTGGGAATGGGAACCACCTGGTATGGAGATCTGGGATGGGTACATACCGACAGGGGCGATGTACTTAGTGCTTCTGATCCAAAAATTCTTGAAGAAGTGATTGGCGAAAATGAAACTCATCTATATAAAAGCGAGAACCATTGGCAGAATTTTGTTGATAGCGTCCGTTCGGGAAAACCTACAATTGCCCCTATTGAACCTGCTTTCAATGCAGTTGTAGTAGCTCTTCTCGGAGAGATAGCCATGACAACTGGCCAGACAATTAAATGGGATCAGGAAAAACAGGAGATAATAGATAATGCCAGGGCATCGCGCCTTTTAAGCAGGCCCTATCGCAAACCATGGGAATTACCAACAATTTAAATGAAGCGACATGAAGAAACAATATAAGATTTTACTGTTGGCAGCAGCCCTGACTGCTTTAATTAGTGCCTGTCAGAAGGAAGGTGTTTACAAAACATTGATAATCACAGGCCAGGGTGAGCATAACTGGGAATACAGTTCTCCGGTTTTAAAACAGATTCTTGACGGATCGGGGATGTTCTCGGCAGAGATACTAAAAACACCTGCAAAAGGCGGCGATATGTCTGCTTTTAATCCGAAGTTCTCGAAATATAAGCTTGTTGTTCTTGACTACAGCGGAGATTCATGGAGTGATGCAACCAAAGCAGCCTTTGTTGATTATGTAAAGAATGGAGGAGGTGTCGTGGTTTATCATGCATCATGTTCCGCATTCCCTGAATGGAAGGAATATAATGAAATGACAGGCCTTGGAGGATTCAACGGCCGCGATGAATCAGCCGGCCCCTTTGTTTATGTCTCCCGCGACGGGGACGTTGTTGTAGATGATACCACAAAAGGAGCAGCAGGTAAAGTAGCTGAAAGAAGTGACTTTGAAGTGAGAACACTGAATACTGAACATCCGATAACAAAAGGATTACCTGTAAGATGGATGCAGGCCAGCGATGAGATGCTTGGCAATCTTCGCGGACCGGGCCTGAATATGGAAATTCTTGCAACAAACTCACCCAGAATGCAGTTCAGAAGAGCTCCCGGTGCAGTCCCTGGCGGACAAAGGCAGGCCCCTCCTTCTCCAAGGTTTGAACCTGTTTTAATGGCCATAAAATACGGTAACGGAAGAATATTCAATACCCTTCTTGGTCATGCTGATGAGGGAGGCGGACCGGCAATGCAGAGCGTAGGCTTTATAGCAACTCTCCTGAGAGGCGCTGAATGGGCAGCAACAGGCGCCGTCACCCAGGAAGTACCTTATGATTTCCCCACCGCAGCCGGAACAATGCTGCGCCCGGATTTCGTACCAGTTACAATCGATAAAGCTTTTAAAGAGATCATTTCTTATGATATAACAAAGAGTACAAAATACTATACTTTTATCAGGAGCCAGATTGCTGAAGCAGGCGATAACGAGCAAGTGCTTCTTGATATTGAAAAGAGAATGGTAAATGTGCTTAAAAACCCTGAAGCAACAGCTGAAGCAAAGAAACTTCTCCTCAGGGAATTAAGCTGGATGGGAACAGATTATTGTGTGCAGGCTGTTAAAGACCTCTCTTCCAACCCTGAACTGACCGAAGCTGTTGATTTTGCCCTGACGCGTTTGCAAAAGTAATTAACAAACTTTTATGTATCTTAGTGCGTATCATTACCGGTACGCACTAATTTTTTATAGAAAACTAGATAACTATGCTCTCACTGGTCATTCCGATATATAACGAAGAGAAGCTTATAGATGAACTTGTCAGACGAACAGTAACTTCAATTGAATCTATCACAGATGATTATGAGATAATCTTTGTTGATGACGGAAGTACCGATAAAAGCATGGATGAATTGCTCAGGCACCGGGAACTGAACAGGAAAATAAAGGTTCTCTCCCTTTCAAAGAATTTCGGGCATCAGGCAGCATATACAGCCGGCCTTGAACACGCTAGCGGAGACATTATAGGAATGATGGACGGCGACCTGCAGGATCCGCCCGAACTGATCCCTCAGATGTTCAGGAAGATAACGGAAGAAGACTTTGATATTGTAAGCGGAAAAAGGACAGGCAGGAGAGGTCATGTGGGCCGCAATCTTTCTGCGATCCTTTTTCATCTGATATTCAGGAATATAGGCGATATAAAGAATATGGAGAACTACGGCAACTATTCACTTATGAAGAGAATTGCCGCAGATGCTCTGCTGGCGATGAAGGAAAAAGTGCGTTATCTGCCGGGGCTCAGGACTTTTATAGGTTTTAAGCAGGGTTCAGTAGAGTATGTAAGAGACGACCGTTTTAAAGGCAGACCCAAAATGACAATCAGAAAGTTATTCTCACTTGCATCGGATGCTATTTTTTCATTCTCAAGGTTCCCGATAGTTTTTTGTCTGATATTAGGGACAATAGGAACCCTTGTATTCATGGCAGCAGGAATATATGTGATTATTGCCAAGGTTTCAGGTTTTGCTATCCCCGGCTGGTCGTCTACTTTGCTCAGCATTTACTTTCTCGGATCAATTCAGCTTGTTTTTCTCGGGATACTCGGAGAATATGTTTTCAGGAATTATAAGGAATCACAAAACCGTCCTCTGTATTTTGTGAAAAAATTCTATGATGACCTCCTTGAAAAATAATGAAAACCAGGTTACAGAAATATATTTTTTTCACCTGTTCAGCATTCCTTCTGATTTTTATGATTCTTATGAGCAGGAATGCAGGGATCTCATGCGATGAAGTCCTACACTATGATCATTCAGTAGCAGTATATGATTTCTTTGAATCAGGGGGAAATGATCTTTCTGCCCTTGATACTCCGGAAACAAATCTTAAATATTACGGACAGTCATTCGATAACCTTACCACATTAATAATAAGGATACTGAATATTGAAGATATATTCAGGTTCCGTCATCTGATGAGCGCAATTGCAGGTTGGGCTGTTATTTTATTAACAGCACTTTTTGCTCTCTGGCTTACCGGTTTTGAGACTGCGATACTCGTAATGTTTCTCTTTGCGGTATCGCCAACCTTTATTGGCCATGCCATGAATAACCTCAAGGATGTTCCCTTTTCACTGGCTTATATTGCAGGGATCTTTTTTTCTGTAAGGATCGTGACTTCAGAAAATGAATTCAAATGGGCCGATATCATTCTTCTTATCCTGAGTATTGCTTTCGCGATCAGCCTGAGGGCAGGCGGATTGCTTCTGGTATGCTATCTGTTCCTTTTCTGTGTAATAACATTGATAACCAGGCATTTAATTAAGAGAAGTACTGACTGGAAGACCGAAATTAAAAGGGTAATTATTCTTATATTCATTTCCTTCGCAGCATTCTTCCTCGGGATTCTTCAATGGCCCTATGCCTTGCAGGACCCCTTCAGGAATGTTCTTGAATCATATAATGTGATGGCACACTATCCGCTGACATTCCGGCAGCTTTTCGAAGGATCTGCCCAGTGGTCGGATTTTATGCCATGGTATTTTATTCCCAAATCAATGCTCATAACAATACCTCTTGTTGTCCTGGCAGGATTCATTATACTCTTCTTTTTCATAAAAAAAATCTGCTGGTCGGGAAGAGGTTTGCTTTTCAGTTTCCTTCTGATCTCGTTGTTTTTTCCACTCGTTTTTGTAATTTCAATTAAATCAAATGTTTACAGTTCCTGGCGTCAGTTCCTGTTTCTGTATCCTGTCATAATAATGTTATCGGCTTCCGGTATTATTTATCTGTTGGAAGTTTTGAAAAACAGGTACATGAAGTTTGCCCTGGCTGGTATTATTGTATTTCTGGCGTATCATCCTGTCAGGTTTTCGGTGAGCAATCATCCGTATGAATATATTTACTACAACCAGCTTACAGGCGGTTTGAAAGGTGCCTACGGGAATTACGAAACTGATTACTATTATACCGGTCAGACAGAAGCTTCAGAATGGCTGATTAACTATCTGAAAGAAAAAGATATTGATTCTGCCCTGGTCAGGGCCACTTTCTCAGTTGACTGGTCCTTTAGAAAACACCCGGGAATAAAAACCTCATATTTCAGGTATGAAGAAAGGAGTCAGTACGACTGGGATTATGCAATAATTACGAACCGGTACATACCACCTTACCAATTGAAGAATAATATCTGGCCTCCTTCTAATTCAATTCATAAAATACTCGTTGATGATGTTCCGATATGTATTGTTTTAAAACGGGATACCAAGGCTGATTACCTTGGATATAAGGCACTTACAGAAGGTAGATATTCAGACGCGATCAGATTTTTTCAGGAAGCATTGAATTTTAATGATCGGGATGAAATGATTTTTTATAATTTTGCCCGGGCGCTTAATGAGAATGGCTTGTCTCTTAAAGCAGATTCTGCTTTAAGAAAAGCGCTGCAGATCAATCCGGATTCTGAACCTGTATTGATGTACTGCGGCAATCTGGCGGCACAAAGAAAAGACAGGGATAAAGCTGTGATGTATTATGAAAGGTTGTTAAGTGCTAACAGGAAATATTATGAAGCGTATGTTAAGCTTTCGGGATTGATTGTTGATAAGGATCTCTTAAGAGCCAGGGAACTGTTGAGGGAATGCCTGAGGTTAAACCCTCATTACAAGCCAGCGATTATTGCTCTGGGAGATACCTACCGGGAAAATGATCCCGTTATTGCTGAGAAATATTACAAAATGGCTGACACTATTATTAATTAAATATTATGAAGATGAAAAAGAAAATCAGGATTTTAGGATTATGTACTTTAATGGCAATCAGCGGATTAACAATGGCAAAAGCCCAGGAAGGTCCACAGCCTCAGAGAGATACTGTCAATATGGATACCGATGCTGTTCCCACCTTCTATTACAACACTGAAGATGAGAATGCAGGTGCAGCAAAAGAAAAGAGTTCAACCGGTACCATAGCAATAATAATAGGCGCAGTTGTCGTTGCAGGTGCTGTTGCATTTTTCCTGCTCAGGAAGAAAAAATAATGAATCAAAAACCATAAAGGCTGATTCAGGTGTTATACTGAATCAGCCTTTTTCTTTTTCATACCGGGCTGTCACTGCAATTCATTGCAGTAATGCCAGGTCAGTTGTCAGAGTTTTGTCCAGACGTTCCCTTTGGCATTCGAGTTAACAGCGGCATGAATGAATTTCATTCCTCTTACGCCGTCGTGAACAGTGGGGAATTCTCCGGGTTTGAATTTTTCTTTACGGATTGATTTTGCAGCACCTTTGTAGATATTGGCAAGGGCTTCGTAAATGCCTTCAGGATGGCCGGCGGGCATCGTATGTCCTTCTTCAGCTGCTTTTTCATTATATCCGTGTGCCGGTTTATAAACTTTAGTCGGTTCGGAATCGCTGTACAGGTACAGGAAATTAGGTTCTTCCTGATGCCACCTGAGGCTTCCTTTTGATCCATAAACAGCGATAATTATATCATTCTCCAGTCCTGCGCAAACCTGGCTCGCGCGGATGACTCCTTTAAGTTTCTTGTTAAACCGGATAAGAACAGTGCCGTCAAGATCTAACTTGACACCGTCCTTCACATTATTAAGGTCTGCGAGTACCTCCTTCACTTCAAGGCCTGTTGTATACTCGATCAGATTAAAGGCATGGACTCCGATATCACCCATACAGCTTGATACACCTGCATGTTTTGGATCAAGTCTCCACACACCTGTTATCCTGCTGCCGGTGCCGTAGATTATCGCATTGATCCATCCCTGATAATACTGGGCATCAATACGCTGAATAGTTCCAAGAACGCCTTTAGCGATGAGATCCCTCATCTGGCGGACCATAGGGTAGCCGGTGTAGGTATGAGTCAGTGCGAAAGTAAGCTTGTTCTTAGCTACGAGTTTCTCAAGATCAAGGGCTTCCTTTACCGTAAGAGTCATCGGTTTTTCGCATATAAGATGGAAACCGTTGGAGAGTAATTTTTTAGCGAAAGGATAGTGGAGAGCGTTAGGAGTTACAATAGCGACTGCTTCCATTCTTTCTCCGGCCGGCAAAGCCAGTTCGGCTTTAATAAGGGCATCAACACTCTTATAAACACGCTTGAGGTCGATACCCTGATTTACTGCAAACTCCTTGCTCTTCTCATAATCGATGTCAAAAACACCTCCGACGAGGTCATAATCATTGCATATACGCGAAGCGCGACGGTGGGCATCACCAATGAATGCACCTATACCACCGCCGATCATCCCAAATTTTATTTTTTTCATAGAAAGCTAATGTGATATTATTAAGTTATTAATTATTTCTGTTTGCCTATTCTGCCGATGAACAGTGATATAATAAGCAGGATGGCAGCCATTATAGCAGGGATAAGAAGACTCTGCTGAACTGTTGATCCAACACTTAAATTACCAATGAATTTCGGAACCAGGGTTCCGCCGAGCAGACCTATTGAGAAAGTAACTCCCAGGATACTTCCGTATAAGCTGGGATCAAATTTTGCAAATGTTACGCCAACGATTGTCGGGAATATCGGTGCAAAAGCCAGTCCTGCAAGCATTACAGCAAATATTCCAAGTGCAGGTCCTTTAGCTATGATCATAAGTAATATTGCGATCAGTGCAAGCAGAGATGAGAAAGTGATCAGTTTTGAACCCATTGCAGTCAGGTTCTTTACGCCGGATACAATAAAACGGCCAACCATCAGTGCAACACCGAAAAGGCTGAGTACCAGCCCTGCTTTAGTTGAAGCATCAGCATTACCGCTTGCTCCGAACAGTTCCTGCATAAGGCTTTTTACCCATGTTCCCATTGAAATCTCAAGAGCCATATAGCAGAAAAGAGCCAATGCAGCAATAAGGACAGCCGGTTTAACTGCAACCTGTGATGCTTTGGCAAAAGTGAAGCCGATCTGGACTTTCGGGAATGAAGCTGTGAACACAAATATCAGGAAAAGAGCGCAGAGTATTGCAAGGACAATAAGAGCGACCTTGTAGCTTAAGCCCATTGTCTTTATGATCAGTATGATGACAAGCGGGGTAAGAACATATCCCATCCCGAAGAAACCATTTCCCAGGTTACTGGCACGTGCCGGATCTTTTCCTTCAAAAAGTACCACCGGAATAAGTGTATTTCCGACAGTATTAAGTGCCATTGCTCCAAAACCAATAAGTATGCATGCGACCAGAGCTATGGAGAAGGAAGAGGCTACTGCCAGAAGGAGAAGGCTGACACTGGTAATAGTAAAGCCAAAAATAGCTATAGGCTTATACCCGAACTTATCAACCATTGGTCCGATGAATAACTGAACAATACACATTGTAAGGAAAGCGACCATTACAAGGCTTCCCAGTTGGGCTTCATTAATACCCAGTGCAGCCATCAGTTCGCTGGAAATGGATCCAAGAATGATAAAACAGATGGCCAAGCTGAAAACAGCCATTAATGCTACGAGTGCTGTAGTCTTTTTCATTATTTTTCTTTTTTGGTTAGAGTTATTAGAGAGTGTAAGTTATTACTTTTCGAATGATGCATCAAAAGCTATTTCTGATGGCGGGAAGTCGATTTTCTTTACGAATGCACATGCTTCCGTTGCTCCATGCTCGCGGTCCATACCGTTGTCTTCCCATTCAACTGATAACGGCCCCTTGTAGCCAATGGCATTTAAGGCTCTTATTATTTTTTCAAAATTGATGCAACCACGTCCAAGACTCCTGAAATCCCAGTAACGTCCGAGGGTTCCGAATTCAGTATGTCCTCCGAAAACACCAGCTTCAGCCGGTGTATCAGACCATGCAACGTCTTTCATGTGGACATGGAATATCTTCTCGGCGAAAGTATAGATGAACTTCACATAATCAACTCCCTGGTAACCAAAGTGCGAAGGATCATAATTAAATCCGAATGCAGGATGATTATTTACTGCTTTCAGAGCTCTCCTGGCTGATGCAATATCAAATGCAATTTCTGTCGGATGCACTTCAAGAGCATATTTTACTCCCAGCTTCTGGTAAGCATCAAGAATTGGTTTCCACCTTTTTGCGAATTCCTGGAATCCATCCTCTATCATCTGGGGAGATACAGGAGGGAACGAATATATCAGATGCCATATAGGGCTGCCTGTGAATCCGTTTACAATTGATATTCCCAGGCGTTTGGCTGCTTCACCCGTTTTAATGATTTCCTGAGCAGCACGCTGACGGACACCCTCAGGATCGCCATCACCCCAGATATATGGTGGCAGTATACTCTTATGCCTCTGATCGATACGGTCTGCCACACACTGGCCGACAAGATGTGTGGAAATTGCAAAAACCTTGAGTCCGTATTTGTCCAGGATCTTACGTTTTGCAGCGCAGTAGGCATCATCTGCCTTATCGACTTCAAAATGATCACCGACACATCCGATCTCAATTCCATCGTAACCAAAGGCCCTGGCTTTCTGACAGACGGTCTCGAAAGGAAGATCTCCGAATTGCAGTGTAACTAGTGTGACTGGTCTTTTCATAATTTTAGAATTTATGATAATTAATTAGTTAAGAGTTATTGTATCGACAAGAATATTTTTAATTCGCTTCAAGTGCTAAGCAAGAATAAAAAACATTCTCCTAAAAAGCAATTATATTCCATTATTTAATTATTATTTCCCGCTATCACAACCTTACAACCCCTTACCCCAATGCTGATTGCTCATTGTCCATTGCTCATTGCTCATTGCTCATTGCTCATTGTTAATTGCTAATTGCTAATTGCTCATTGCTCATTCCAATTCCCTCACCCAAATGTTCCTGAACGAAACCGGATTGCCATGTTCCTGCAGTGAGATAGGCAGCTTACTTTCATGAGCCTTGTATACCGGTATCCCGATATATTCTGTAGGTCCTCTCAGTGAAACATTATTAAGGATAAGAACTCCATTATGAAATACTGTGAAATAGGCTGGTTTTAAAAGTTCGCCGTTAGTCTGGAATTTGGGAGCAGTGAAAACAATGTCATAAGTCTGCCATACACCGGGGCCTAATGAAGCATTTACAAGTGGTATGTGTTGTTTATATATTGACCCGGCCTGACCATTATAATATGTCTCGTTATTGTAGGAATCAAGGACCTGTAATTCATAAAGCCCCATAAGGAATATTCCGCTGTTGCCACGGCCCTGGCTTGTACCGCTAACCACGGAAGGTGTTCTCCACTCGACATGAAGCTGACAGTTTCCGAATGATCTGGTGGTCTTAATACCTCCTGTTCTGGGGACAACTGTCAGTGCTGAATCAGCTGTCCATTTTACAGGTGCACTGCCGTTTTCATGGACCCAGTTAACAATATCCTGAGGTCCTCCGTAAAGTATTATGGCATCAGATGGTGGAGCACCATATTTCCCTGGAGTCACAATTGCCGGTCTGCGCGACCAGTCTTCTGTCTCTTCTGGTTTCATCTGCTGTCTTTGTTGCTGCGGGGGTTGAACTGACTGTTGTTGTGGTTGCGGTTGTTGTGGTTGCTGTGCCATTATCTGAGTTGTCATAGCACCCATAATTAATAATAATGAGACCTTTTTCATTTTCGGTTTTTTGTCCTGTTTCAAGTATTGTGCTAATATATAAAAATACCAATTATTCTCTCCAGCGTTTTGTAATAAATTATATGATTATCAGGAATCATACAAAACATTTCATTGATTTTCTTCGTCTGCCCCGGCCCCAGGGGGAGCGAAGAAAATCAATTTACTCCCCTTGGGGTCGGGGTATATAAATTGATTTTCAAGCGATTTTAGAAAATGTATTAATGATTACTGATACTCATAATTAATTATTTTCTTTGTTACTGATTTAAAAACTGTTGAAATGACAATTCTATCTGATTCACTTCTTAATCGCAAAACAATACGAAAATATTCTCCGGAAAATATTGATGATGAATTGCTCAACGAAATTCTCTTAAAAGGATGCAGAGCATCTACTACAGGGAATATGCAGGTTTACAGCATAATTATCACAAGAGATGCTGTAAAGAAAAAGGAACTTGCACCATATCATTTTAACCAGAGTATGGTTACTACTGCACCGGTAATCCTGACCTTTTGCGCTGACTTCAACCGTTTTAACAAATGGTGCACACTTAGAAAAGCAATTCCGGGTTATGATAATTTTCTTTCATTTTTTACCGCTGCTGTAGATGCACTTCTTGTCGCCCAGACTGTTTGCATTGCTGCCGAAGAAAAAGGACTGGGGATCTGCTACCTGGGCACCACCACTTATATGGCTCATAAGATCATTGAAGTCCTCAGGCTGCCAAAAGGAGTCGTACCGGTAACGACAGTCACACTTGGATGGCCCGGCGAAGATCCGGAACAGGTCGACAGGCTGCCACTCGAAGCCGTTATTCACAGGGAAACTTATGCTGATTATTCAGAATCAGATATTGATCGCATATATGCTGAAAAGGAAAAACGGGAGGATTCTGGAAAATTCATCAGGGAAAATAATAAGGAGACTCTGGCCCAGGTGTTTACTGATATACGATACACTGCCAAAGACAATATATTTTTTTCCCGCACATTGTTAAAGGTCCTTGAAGACCAGGGATTCATGAATCAGTAATATGCCGGAAGGAGGTTGTTTCCGTAGATGGGCGGATACTTAATAGCGAAAATCCCTTGAACAACATCGGTTAATATGATGAACCGTACTAATACTATTGAAGTCCCTACCCTGTTACTCGACGAAAAGAAATGCAGGCTCAATATACATGTCATGGCTGAAAAGGCACGGAATAATGATGTTATATTCAGACCTCATTTCAAGACACATGCTTCACATGAGATAGGCCGCTGGTTCAGGGAGGAAGGTGTTGAGAAGATTACTGTTTCATCTCTCAGGATGGCACAATATTTTGCCTCGGACGGATGGAAGGATATCCTGGTGGCTTTCCCGGTCAACATACTTGAAACAGATCTTATTAATTCACTTGCTTCTGATATCGATTTAGCTCTTCTTGTTGAAACACCTGAGGTAGTTCTGATGCTATCTGAGAAAATTAAATCGGGAATATCTGTTTATATTAAAATTGACAGCGGTCTTAAAAGAACAGGTGTTCCGTTTGATGATGCGAATGCGGTGAATGAAATCCTCACTGAAGTTAAACAATCAAATCTCCTTTCATTCAAAGGTTTCCTCACTCATGCGGGCCACAGCTACACAGCCCGAAGCCGTGAAGAAATAGCCATGATTCATAACAGAAGTATAGCAGGAATGGCAGAATTGAAATACCGGTTCAGGAATGAGTTTCCGGAGCTGATAGTATCAGTGGGTGACACCCCTACCTGTAGTGTCATGGATGATTTAAGCATGGCCGATGAGATCCGTCCCGGGAATTTTGTGTTTTACGACCTGATGCAGACAATCATAGGGTCATGTTCTCCCGGGCAGGTGGCAGTTGCAATGGCTTGTCCGGTTGTTGCGGTGCACACAGAAAGGAGTGAAATAGTCATTTATGGAGGAAGTACACATTTTTCAGCGGAGAGTATCAGAACCGCTTCAGGGATGACAGTCTACGGTGTTGTTGTCGGTAATGGGGGAGAAGGCTGGAACGGAGTTGTAAAAGATGCTTATCTGACCAGGGTATCTCAGGAACACGGCATTGTAAGCATGCCGGCTGATATGATCCGCAATTACAGGGTCGGAGACATTATAAAAATACTGCCGGTCCATTCCTGCCTTACCGCAAACCTGATGAAAGAATACCTTACAACTGACGGAAGAAGGATCGCCAGGTTTTAGCAGGAGCACCTCAATTCATACTTCGGGAAGGAAGTTGGGATTCTGTTAACAGGAAGGAGGTTCCTCATTCCCCCTTATCCCTAAAGAGGCCGTGTCATTCCGAATGAGTAAATCCTGAGTTTACGAAGGATTAACGAGTGAGGAATCTCCTTCCCATTCCACAAATACCATAAGAGGTTTCATCGAAGCGAATCTTCCCTGAGGGTTTACTAAGGAATGACGAAAGAGGGATCTCCTTCCCTGCTGAATTCAATTCCCAGTTCATCGGCAATTTTCACCAGGTCATCGATTACCGCAGGTACAAGCTTTATACCTTCTCTTCTGATCCTTTCCTCAGCTTCTCTTTCAGGATCACCGGGAATAAGGACACGTTCTTCCCCTTCAGCAGGCAAGGAGGAGCGGAATGTTGTGATCCACTCATCCATTTTTGCCTTGAATTCTTCAGCCGGCTGGAAGGAATCCAATCTCATTGCACCGAAGAAATGCCCCGTACCATCACCCGTTTTCTTATCAAGAACAGGAAGATACGCGACACTGGGAGGCACAAATGGTCCGAAGTTGGCGCCGCTGAAAACAGCTGAGAATATATCAACGATAGCCGAGAGGCAGTATCCTTTATGACTCCCGTGCAATCTGTCGCCGCCAAGGGTTACCATAGATCCTCCGGCTTTAAGTATTGCCGGATCATCAGAGGGTTTACCTGTTCTATCCTGAACAAATCCGTACGCTACCTTTTCCCCTTTTTTTTCAGCAACCGCCAGCTTCCCGCGGGCAATCGGAGTTGTAGCAAAATCTGCGACAAACGGAGGCTGGTGCAGGGCAGGAACCGCAACAGCAATTGGATTCGTGCCCATCATCCTGCTGATCGACAATGCAGGAGCTACAAGCGGATTGGCATTTGTCAGACAAATCCCTATCATATCATGGTTCAGGGCCATCATTGCATAATAACCAGCTATTCCGAAATGATTCGAATTGCGTGTTGCCACCCACCCGGTCCCGGCTTTTTCTGCTTTCATGATTGCTAATTCCATAGATCTCCTGGCTGCTACCATTCCGACGGCATTATCACCATCAACAACAGCTGTACTTGGAGATTCATGCACGACTCTTATATCCGGACTAACATTTATCCTGCCCGCTTTCCAGAGCTCATAATAATCCTTTAATCTCAGCATACCATGGGAAGCATGACCGCGTAACTCAGCAGCAAGAAATACATCGGCAATAGTGTCAGCATGATCTTCCCTGCATCCCATCCTGAGGAATGCATTCTTTGTGAAATCAAACAGGTATTTATAATTATACATGAAGCTTAATTTATTTGCCTGAACATATATCAGGTTGATAAATGATAACCCGGATCAGATTTTTCTGTTAGTGTAACCTACCGTTGCCTGGATAGTCGGAGTGATCTCCAGTTCATTTATGCAAACATGAGCGGGAAGATTAGCACAGTAGAAAATAACATCAGCAACATCTTCTGCTTTAAGCGGGTCCATTCCCTTATAAACATTCTTTGCCCTTTCCTTGTCGCCTTTAAACCTGACAAGCGAGAATTCCGTCTCAGCAAATCCCGGAGCTATATTTGTCACTTTAATATTGTCTTTAAGCATATCTATCCTCATTGCTCTTGATAATGCATGAACAGCATGCTTTGAAGCGCAGTAAACATTGCCATTTTCATATACCTCTTTCCCTGCAATTGAAGATATATTGAAAATATGTCCGGAATTCCTGCTCACCATCAGAGGGGCCACAGCCCTCGTGACATAAAGCAAACCCTTGACATTTGTATCGATCATCCTTTCCCAATCGTCTATGTTACCCTTGTCAATATGATCCATGCCTACAGCCAGCCCCGCATTGTTAACCAGGATATCAATGTTTTTCCATTCGTCAGGCAGGGATCCGATAATATCTTCTACTTCATATCTTTTTCTGACATCAAAGTTCAGCGAGAGTACCTTTGCCCCCTTAGCGCTGAGTTCCTTCTCGAGATCATCCAGTCTCTCTTTTCTCCTTCCGGTGATTATTACTTTGTATCCGTTCTCAGCAAATTTTATTGCAGTAGCCCTGCCAAATCCGGCAGTTGCCCCTGTTATCATAATTATTTTTTCCATCGTATTTTTAGCTTGGGATAATGTAAAAATAACAAATATATTAATACTTACACCTTGCAGAGACGCTTCAGGATGATTTACTTCTGATAGTGATTTTTACTCAATTTCTGAGCTGATCTGTAAAAGTTTTATCTTTAGCGCAGAATATGAGTAACGGATCACAGCACAAAACGGGAAACATCGGATCAATGTTTGATTCGATAGCTCACAGGTATGATTTTCTGAACCATTTTCTTTCATTGGGGATTGACAGGTATTGGAGAAGAAAAGCTGTAAATCTGATATCAGTGACCCACAGGAATTGTGATATACTTGATGTTGCAACGGGTACCGGTGATATGGCAATTGCAGCAATGAAACTCGATCCTGTACACATAACCGGGATTGACATATCACCGAAGATGCTTGAAAGAGGGAGACAGAAGATTAATAAAAAAGGTCTTTCGGAGAAAATTGATCTGTTGTCCGGATATTCGGAGAACATGCCATTTGATGATAACAGATTCGATGTGGCAATGGTGGCTTTCGGCGTAAGAAATTTCTCTGATCCAGTAAAAGGCCTCGTGGAGATGTACAGGGTTCTAGGCAGGGGAGGTCTTATTATGGTACTTGAATTTTCAAAACCGGATAAATTCCCTCTGGAACAATTTTATGGATTTTATTTTCTGAGGATTTTGCCTCTTATAGGAAGGATTTTTTCAGGAGACAGGAAAGCATATAACTATCTTCCGGAATCCGTTCATAAATTTCCCGATCGCGAACAATTCCTTGAATTACTCAGTAATGCCGGTTTCTCTGGTTTAAAATATAAAAGACTCACCGGAGGCATCGTATCTGTTTATACGGGTTTGAAATTTTAAAGGCAATAAATTTTAATGAAAGCAGTTTATTATCTTGTAGCCTTAAAAAAACAAAAAATAACAGGGTTGAGGAAAAGGGTCCGTTTCATATTTTTTATTTTCATCTTCGTTTCTACTCATTCAGGTCTGTTTGCTCAGAAGCAGAAACCTAAGAATGAATCATGGTATGATGAAAAGCTGCTTCATTTTGGCTTCAGCATAGGATTCAATACAATGGATTTTAATATTACTCCTTCGCCATACTGTCTTGATCCCGATTCAGTCGACAACTATCCTTATCCGGAAGTCGCGATGCTAAAGCCTGGCATAAACATTCAGATAGTAACTAACCTCAGACCTGCAAGATATTTTGACATCAGGTTCCTGCCCGGTGTGTCATTCGGACAAAGAGTTGTCAGATATTATAAAGACACTGTATTGTATAACAGTCATCAGAGACTCGAATCATCATATCTCGAATTCCCCTTATTACTGAAATACAAAGGAGAAAGGCTCAACAATGTAAGGCCTTACGTTATATCAGGTTTAAATTTCCGTTATGACCTGGCTGCAAAAAAAGAATTCGATGAGGAGCGCCCGGTGTATATAAGAATAAAAAAACCTGACCTGTATTTTGAAGCCGGTGCTGGCCTCGATTTCTATCTTAAATACTTCAAACTATCTGTGGAACTCAAAATGTCTAGCGGAATGAGTAACATCATAGTAAATGATTTTGTAAGCGGCCAGGAAGAATTCCGCAATTCAATCGAAAGAATGAGATCCCAGATCTGGATAATTGCTTTCCATTTTGAGTGATCATGCCACAGCAGGTTCAGATCGTCCTTAATCCAGAAGCTGCAGCTCATATAAATACTGTAAGAAATACTGCTGCCAGGGCGGCGAAAACAGATCCTTCAGCGATCAGCGAGATAAGGATAATAAAGAGATCTGTCGATGCCCGCCAGAAAAATATCAGGATAATACTTACAATTGATATTACACTTCATGGGGAAGCACCTTCACAGTCAGTGAGGCCATTTATTTCAAAAGATGTTTCCAGGCAGCGTGAGGTTATTATTATCGGAGCAGGTCCTGCCGGCTTATTCGCTGCGCTTAAGCTTATTGAATCAGGTTTAAGACCCGTTATTTTTGAAAGAGGGAAGGATGTATCTGCCCGCAAAAGGGATATAGCAAGGATAAGCAGGGAGCATTATGTCGATCCCGACAGTAATTATTGTTTTGGTGAAGGGGGCGCAGGGACATTCTCGGATGGCAAGTTATATACTCGATCAAAGAAAAGAGGCGATAATTCAAGGGTTCTTGAACTGTTATGCTCTTTTGGTGCCGATAAAAGTATTTTGTATGAGGCTCATCCTCATCTTGGCACTGATAAGCTGCCTGCAATAATTTCTGCTGTCAGAAGAACGATCACCGAAGCTGGCGGGATAATCCTTTTTGAAAAACGGGTCACTGACATTATTGCTGAGCATAATGAAATTAAAGGAATAATTACAGCAGGAGGCGGGCAATATTTCTGCAACGATGTGATACTTGCAACGGGTCATTCGGCAAGGGACATATATTCAATCTGCGCCAGCAGGGGCATAACTGCTGAGATGAAACCTTATGCGATGGGAGTAAGGGTCGAGCATCCACAGGAATTGATCAATGAGATCCGATACCATGGCTCAGGCAGGAATCCTTATCTTCCCGCAGCCTCATATAATATAGCCAGACAGGTGGAGGGGAGAGGCGTATATTCGTTTTGCATGTGCCCTGGAGGCTTTATCGTACCAGCCTCAACATCACAGGAAGAGGTTGTGGTTAATGGGATGTCGCCTTCGGGCCGCAACTCTCCTTATGCTAACTCAGGGATTGTTGTGGAATTAAGAGCCGGTGACTTTGAAGTATACAAGAAATATGGTGTGCTTGCCGGACTTGAATTTCAGAAAGAGCTGGAAAGGGAAGCCTGGATAAGAGGTGGCAAGACACAAAGAGCTCCGGCTCAGAGACTGGCAGATTTTGTCTGCGGCAAAAATTCCACGTCACTTCCGAAAGTATCATATTTTCCCGGTGTTACCGCGTCTCCACTTCATGAATGGCTGCCTGACACTATCGGTAAAAGGCTAAGGGAAGGATTCAGGCTGTTCGGATCGGCAATGAAAGGTTATCTGACAAATGATGCTGTAATCGTGGGTGTTGAATCAAGAACATCATCGCCCCTAAGATTGCCACGTAAGTCTGATACTATGGAACATATTTCAGTTTCCGGACTTTATCCATGCGGAGAAGGATCGGGATATGCAGGGGGGATAGTATCTTCAGCTGTCGATGGAATGAGAGCAGCTGAAGCCGTAGCAGCAAAATATCATTTATGAAAATATCCCCGGATAGGGGAAAATAATTAAATTTGGTTTAAATCTGAGGCTTGTATCATATAATATAGGTATGAATAAAAAAATCTCAAGAACTATGAAAAGAACTTTATTTTTCAGGAACGTACTCTTGATAATTCTGGTTTTATCTTTTAGTTATCATGCTTATTCTCAATATCCAGGACAGTTTGCCGATAAGATCCGGGTTCAGGTGAAGGTCCCGGTAAAAGCTTACAGCTTCGATCTGAAGGACGTTAAATTACTAAACAGCCCCTTCTACCAGAACATGGAGCGGGATGGCAAGTGGCTTTTATCTCTTGATCAGCGAAGGCTTCTGCATAATTATCGTATCAATGCCGGCATCAGGACGAATGCAAAAGCCTATGGTGGATGGGAAGCTCTCGATGTCGAACTCAGGGGTCATACACTGGGCCATGTAATGTCAGGTCTGGCTATGATGTATGCTTCAACAGGTAATATTGCATATAAAAACAGAGGAGACAGTATTGTCATGGCACTTGCTGAATGCCAGAAAGCACTTGACCGTGACGGCTATTTGAGCGCTTATCCGGAATATTTTATCGATCGTGTAATAGCAGGTCAGGGAGTATGGGCCCCATGGTACACTTTGCATAAGATATATGCAGGTTTGCTTGATATGTATCTTTATGCCGATAATCAGCAGGCACTGGAAGTATTGAATAAAGCCGCAGGCTGGGCATACAAAAAGATAGGATCACTTACCGAAGATCAGCTGGCAGTGATGCTCCGGACTGAATTTGGAGGGATGAATGAGGTGTTTTATAACCTCTATTCAGTTACAGGTAATCCTGATCATAAAAAGCTGGCGGAGTGTTTTTATCATCATGCCGTACTTGATCCTCTTGCTGCCAGGACTGACCAGCTTAATAAACTTCATGCTAATACCCAGATCCCAAAGATCACCGGAGAAGCCCGGGCTTTTGAACTGACTGGTGAAGAGAAGAGCAGAACCACAGCTGAATTCTTCTGGAAGACAGTTATTGAGAACCATACCTATGCCAATGGTGGAAATAGTGATTACGAACGTTTCTTTGATCCCGGGAAGCTGTCCCTTCATATATCACCCCGGACTACCGAAACCTGCAACACATATAATATGCTGAAACTGACAAGGCACCTGTTTGAATGGACCGCCGGTGCAGAATACGCCGACTATTATGAAAATGCACTATATAACCATATTCTTGCTTCACAGGATCCTGAAACCGGGATGGTATGCTATTTCATGCCTTTTACGCCAGGGAGTTTTAAAGTGTACAGCACCCCGGAAAACTCTTTCTGGTGCTGTGTCGGAACAGGATTTGAAAACCATGCAAAATATGCCGAAGGCATTTACTACAACAATGACCGGACTTTATTTGTAAACCTTTTCATCCCGTCGGAGCTTGACTGGAAAAGCCAGGGCATGAAACTGAAACAGGAAACAGATTACCCTGAATCCGATAAAACAACTTTTAGCATTATTAATGCTCCTGTTGAGGCAATAACTATTTCAGTCCGTTACCCTTCGTGGGCAGTCTCGGGGGCATCAGTAAAAGTGAACGGTCGAAACGTCAGAGTTTCTGCCAAACCAGGGAGTTATATTAATGTGACACGAAAATGGAAAAGCGGTGATAAAATGGAGGTCAGGTTCCCTATGAATCTGCGCCTGGTACCAACTCCTGATGATCCCCGAAAAGCAGTTATAGCTTATGGCCCGGTACTTCTTGCCGGGGCTATGGGAACGGAAGGGATTAAATCACCTGCTCCCTATGCAAATGATCAGAATGACTTTAACAAATATCCTGTTCCTGAGAACCTGATCCATGAGCTCAGGTTAAGTAGAGAAAATCTAAATTCAGGACTTAAGCCTGTTACTGGCGAACCCGTAACATTCATTACATCCTCTGGAGTTGCAGAAAAAGAAGTAAGACTGATACCTTATTATAAGCTGCACCATCAAAGATATGTTTTGTACTGGGATCTGAAGGAATAGATGATTATTATTGTATCTGATCAGAAATCCCGCCCTCTGCCTCTTGTGAATTCTGAAAAGATCACTGAAGCGGCCATGCTTACATTCAATGAATCGATACCCGGTTTTTTGCCAGCAAGCTTCGGGATCATGATCCTGTCAGTGATGAAAGGCTGAAGTTCTTCCGATATGCCTTTTGACTCATTGCCAAGGAATATTATTCCTGTTTCGCCCAGTTTCCTTGAATAGATTGAATCACCCTCAAGCATAGCGCCATAGATGCTAATTTTTTCAGCAGAAGCTTTTTCGAATAATACCCGAAGATCAGTGTAGAACACTTTTACATGAAGAATGGCTCCCATTGTTGCCTGTATGACTTTGGGATTAAAGACATCCACACAGTTATCTGAACAGTAGATCTCATTTATGCCGAACCAGGCAGCTGCCCTGATAATTGTTCCCAGGTTACCAGGATCCTGGACAAAATCGAGAGCGACAGTTAAACCCTTTCTTAGATGGGTATAGTCAATATCGTTGGGAGGCATATTTACTATGGCAAGAGCATTATGCGGAGTCGTAAGAGAACTTATCTTCTTCAGTTCATCATAACTGGCAGGGATTATTTCACCAATTTCATTCTTATGTGCTGATGGAATTGAGTTAAGGAACTCAGGCTTTGCTATTAAGGTTCTCAAAGGTATACCCGACATGAGATACTCCTTTACGAGTTTATCGCCTTCTATAACATATAGTTTCTCTTCCTCCCTTACTTTCTTTTTCTGAAGGGAGGTGATGAAAGCCATTTTTGTTTTACTTAGCATGGGTTGTGTCTGTAAATGTACTTGTCGATATTAATATCTCCTTCTCTGAAAGATAAACTGATGATCGTTTTCACAATTCGGAGTACGTTATATTTGATATATTTGCGTTATTCTTTTATACAAAATTTGGAAAAAATAATATCAAATAAAAATATTGTATCACTGAGATCATCAATAACTCTCATAATTTTAGTTTCATTAATATCAGCTTGTAATCCAACTAAATATGTGCCTCAAAACGAATCTCTGCTTGATGAAGTTCGTGTCACCGTGAATAAAGAAGGCATAAAAAAAGCTGACCTGATGCCATATATAAAGCAAAAGCCCAATAAAAGGATTTTCGGAGCGAAGTTCCATCTGGGATTATATAATCTGTCAGATATTGATAAGGAAAAATGGCCTCATTCCTGGCTGCGCAATATTGGAGAGGAACCTGTTATTTACGATCCTTATTCGACAGGAAAATCGGTTGAACAAATGCGTTCATATATAGCTTCTAAAGGATATTTCGACAGTAAAGTGAAGGATACTGTCGAGACTGCTAACAGAAAATCCAAAGTATTTTATAATGTCTATCTGAAATCACCATATATTATCCGCAATATCTACTATCAGTTTGCCGATACCACGATTGAGAAGTTCTTCTATTTCGATTCAGTGAACTGCCTGATCGAAAGAGGCAAACCCTATGATGTTGATGTTCTTCAGGCTGAGCGGTCAAGATTTGAGCGGTTTATCCGCGACCGCGGGTTTTACAGTTTCTCGGGAGACCATATCTATTTCAATGTCGACAGTACTCCGGGGAACAGAAAGGTGGATATATATTATGGTGTAAGAAAAGCTATGAAACTGGCTGATGGGGGCAAAGTAACGCTTGTTCCTCATTCAATTTACAGGATCAGGAATATTTATATTTTCCCTGATTTTGTTCCAAAAGATGTACTTGAAGGAGGAGAAGCCTACAGAGAGAGTCTTGACACAACATTGGTGGATGGGTATTATTTCATAACTCCCAACATCAGACCTCACATGAAACCTGACCTTATAGTACAGTCACTATATCTTAAGCCCGGAACAGCATTCAATGTGACTAATTCTGAGCAATCCCAGTCACACCTGATGTCATTGAAGACCTTTCGCCTGGTGAATATTTTTTATAATGAAGTTACTGAGACTGACGGAAAGCAGGGAGGGAATAACTGGCTTGATTGCACCATCCAGCTTACGCTGCTTAGTCAGCAATCATTCAGGGTTGAGGTTGAAGGGACCAACTCCGCAGGAAACCTCGGTGGAGCATTGAATTTCATATATCAGCATAAGAACCTTTTCCGTGGAGCCGAGCTATTCGATCTTAAGTTAAAAGGGGCATATGAAGCTCTTAGTCAGCAAGATACAATTCGAAGCATTCAGGAATACGGAGTTGAAACAAGCCTGAGATTCCCAAAATTCCTGCTTCCGTTCGTAAAGACAGAAGGATTTATCAAAAAATACAATCCATCAACAAGTCTGCTGGCTGCCTATAACTATCAGAATATGCCTTTCTATACCCGGACAATGGCCAATGCAACTTTCGGGTACACATGGAACGGTAATACCTACACTACCCATATTGTCAACCCTGTTCAGTTCAACCTTGTAAATCTGTTGAGGATCGATCCTGATTTCGAAGCCAGGATACTTTCATCGTCGTATCTGGCATACAGTTACAGGGATGTAATGATACTTGGCGGCAGTTACTCCTTCATATTCAATACGCAGAAAATACAGAGATCGCATGATTACTGGTTTGTCAGGCTAAATGCAGAAACTTCCGGTAATATCCTCGGTCTTATCGGTAATCTTGCAAAAATGAACAAAACCGATGGAGTGTATAATATATTAGGCCAGGCTTTTGCACAATATGTCAGAGCGGATATTGATATAAGATACAATGTTATCCTGAATGATGTCAGTTCGATCGTCTACAGGGGATTTGCAGGAGCCGGCATTCCTTATGGCAATTCAAGGGCAATACCTTTTGAAAAACAATACTTCGGAGGCGGGGCCAACGGGATCAGGGCCTGGCAGGTGAGAACTCTTGGCCCCGGTTCTTACGTTCCTGATCAATCTAAATTCCTTAACCAGACAGCAGATATCAAGATCGAGGCAAATGCCGAATACAGGTTCAAATTGTTCTGGATCCTTGAAGGAGCTGTATTTCTCGATGCCGGAAATATATGGTCGTTCAATAATGATCCTACAAGGCCGGGCTCACAGTTCATTCTTAAAAGCTTCTATAGAGATCTTGCTGTTGGTACGGGAGCAGGACTCAGGTTCGACCTTAGTTTTGTAAGGATGAGAGTCGATATGGGGATGAAACTCCGTGATCCGTGGATAACAACAGGATCTCGATGGATCCCACTGAGCCGGAAATATGATTTCAAGGACGATTTTGCATTTGTTATCGCGATAGGATATCCTTTCTGATCCGGTCAGAGAAAATTTTTTATCTCCCGGTCATAATTCCCCGATGATTTCGTAAATTGCAGTTGTCTTGCTGCTGTTAATATGAAAAGAATTTTACCTGACCTGTTAAAAAACTGGTTTGGATATACAAGACGTGAAAGACGATCCTCATTTTTTCTGCTTCTTGTTACTCTGGCAATTGCTGGTATCAGGTTTATTGTTCCGGCACATAATCTCACAATTCAGGTGACTGATATAAGTTCTTTTGGACCGCTCTTCGATTCAGCTGGAAAAACCAGTCAGAATTCAGGAATACAAAGCCATTATAATAAGAACTACTCTGTTCAGAGGGAGCGATTGCTTGAACTTAATAGCTGCGACTCTGCTTCGCTTGAATCCTTGCCTGGACTGGGTCCTGTACTGTCCTCCAGAATAATTAAATACCGGAATCTGTTAGGAGGATTTGTTTCGGTTGAACAGCTCAGGGAAGTGTACGGATTATCTGAAGAAACATACAAGCTCGTTTCAGTTATGTTGAAAGCCGACTCAGGGCTTGTTAGGAAGATCCCGGTTAACAGTGCTGATTACCGGCAGCTGATCCGTCTGCCGTATTTTGAGAGGAGTGAAGTGAGTTCAATTCTGAAATACAGGGAGTTGATGAAGAAGGTTGAAAGTATTGGCGAACTGGTTGAAAACAAAATCATTACTCCGGAAAAGGCAAAAAAAATTAGTCCATATCTATCGTTTTGAATTCCCCCTTTGAAGGGGGTCAGGGGGATGTTTTACAGAGTGTTTAGAGAATGTAAAAACAAATCATATCAAAAAACAGAATCCATAAATATAATCCGAGATTAAAAGTGCTGGCCAGGCAATTAAGACAGAACAGTACACTTGCTGAAGTGATCCTTTGGTTAAATATAAAAAAGGAAGCATTGTCTTATGAGTTCCACAGGCAGGTACCAATAAATGAATATATCGTTGATTTCTATTGTCATGAATTGGAATTAGCAATAGAAATAGACGGGTATACCCATGATTACAATTATGAAAAGGATATAAAAAGACAAAAAGTCTTAGAAGCTCTGGGAATAAGAGTTGTGCGTTTCACTGAGGAAGATGTAAAGAAGCATCTTAATGATGTAATAAGGGTTTTATTGGCGACAATAGAAGAAATTGAAAGTGGGCATGATACCTCATTTTAGTGCAACAATACATCCCCCTAACCCCCTTCAAAGGGGGAATTTATCCTGGATATGTACTGGTAATTTTAAGAAATATTTAACTGCACATTTTTGGATAATAGCCGAATATTTCGTATCTTTCATATCTACTAATTCAAGGGTAAGAGAGTTGTATAATCATTTAAATATCAAATAATAAAAGTGTATGGATAAATTATCTCCCTAATAGTTTTGAAAAGAATATAACTTTTCATAACTTTGCGCCTCGTTTAAACAGAAAAATTTACCATGATCATTGTACCATTAAAAGAAGGCGAAAACATTGAAAGAGCTTTAAAGAAGTTCAAAAGGAAATTTGAGAAAACAGGAGTGATCCGTGAATTAAGATCACGTCAGGCTTTTGTTAAGCCTTCAGTTCGTCGCAGGGAAGAGATCAAGAAGGCTATATACGTGCAAAAGATGCAGGAGGACGAAGAATAGCCGGCCTTTCACTGTATCATCAGACTTTCGAAAAACATATAAGGGTTCCTTTATGAATCATAAGGAATCGTTCTTGCAATTTCTGCTAAGCGGGAAGCGGTATTCACCGCATACTGTCCGGTCGTACCGGATTGACCTTGACCAGTTTTTCACATTTTTATCTGAAAATGACATGCCGTCAGGAGTGAATGATATCACTTCTCATCAGATAAGGGCATGGATTGTAAATCTGATGGACAGCGACATTTCACCAGTTACTGTTCACAGAAAGATATCCTGCCTGAGAAGGTTCTATCGCTACCTGCGGAAAGAAGGAATTGTGCAGACCGATCCTCTTGAGAAAGTTGTACTGCCAAAACAGAAGAAGAGACTTCCGGTATTTGTCGGCAAGGAAGAGCTGGATAATCTCCTTGATGCTGTGGATTTCGGGGAGGATTTTAAGGGGCTGAGAAACCGGACTATAATCGAGATGCTGTATTTCACAGGGATGAGAAGGGCGGAGCTGACAGGTATCAGATATGATGATGTGAATCTGCCGGATGCTACTGTCAAAGTAACAGGCAAACGTAACAAGCAGAGAATCATACCACTTGCAAAACCATTCATTTCCAGGCTCCGGGAATATATCCGGGCGAGGAATGAAATCGTATCAGGGACAGAAAACAGCTGGTTTTTTATTACAGACAAGGGCAACAAGTTGTACGATAAATATGTTTATAATATAGTAAAAGGTTATCTGTCGATGGTAACAACAATAGAAAAAAAGAGTCCGCATATTCTTCGCCATACATTTGCGACACACATGCTCAACAGGGGAGCTGACCTTAATGCAATCAAGGAATTCCTCGGACATGCGAATCTGTCGGCCACGCAGGTGTACACCCATAACACATTTGAGAAGCTTAAGAGAATATATAAACAGGCTCATCCAAGAGCTTAAATTTTAACAAAAAAACAGGAGGTACTGCTATGAACATTCAGATTCATTCACTGAAATTCGATGCCGATAAAAGGCTGCTTGATTTTGTTCATCAGAAAGTGGGTAAACTTACCCAGTTTGGAGAAGATATTGTCAATGCTGAAGTTTATCTCAGACTCGACAAAGATCAGACTAAAGGGAACAAGGTCAGCGAAATCAAGGTTGACCTCTCGGGAAAACCATTATTTGCAAGGAGACAAAGCAAGACTTTTGAGGAGGCAACTGATAGTGCTGTAGATGCTCTTAAGAAGCAGATTACCAAACATAAACAAAAAAAGAGAGGGATCTGAAAAGAGGCCTTTTAAAAATATTTTCATATATTTTGATAAATAAAATTTTAATTCCTACATTTGCACACCGTTTTTTAAGGGTGTAGTATGCACTCACGGGACGTTCTTTAAATTGCCGATGTAGCTCAGTTGGCCAGAGCAGCTGATTTGTAATCTGCAGGTCGGGGGTTCGAATCCCTTCATCGGCTCTTGAAGGAGTTGTGAATGAGTGTCTAGGAGAATACTCTGTTTCAAGAGGGGAGATACCAAAGTGGCCAACTGGGGCAGACTGTAAATCTGCTGGCGAATGCCTTCGTAGGTTCGAATCCTGCTCTCCCCACTTTAAGCAGAATGTACCGGACTTGCAAATGTAAGCGAACGGTATTTACAGACCTCTTTGGACGATATAAGCGGGAGTAGCTCAGTTGGTAGAGCATTAGCCTTCCAAGCTAAGGGTCGCGGATTCGAGCTCCGTCTCCCGCTCCTTATTTTGATGCCAGAGTAGCTCAGGGGTAGAGCACTTCCTTGGTAAGGAAGGGGTCAGGGGTTCAATTCCCCTCTCCGGCTCAACGGGAAACAGAATAGTTTTTAAGTGATACAGATAAATTAATTTTTAATAAGTTTCGAGTTATGGCAAAAGAAAAATTTGACAGGACGAAACCGCATGTTAATATTGGTACAATTGGTCATATCGACCATGGTAAAACTACCCTTACAGCTGCGATAACAATGGTCCTTCACAAAAAAGGTCTCTCTGAAATAAGGGACTTTGATTCAATTGATAATGCTCCTGAAGAAAAGGAAAGGGGTATTACAATTAATACTGCTCACGTTGAATACCAGACAGCAACAAGGCATTATGCACACGTTGACTGCCCCGGACACGCCGACTATATTAAGAATATGGTTACAGGTGCCGCACAGATGGATGGCGCTATACTTGTTGTTGCAGCTACAGACGGACCAATGCCTCAGACACGCGAACATATCCTCCTGGCTCACCAGGTAAACGTGCCGAAAGTCCTCGTATTCATGAACAAGGTTGATATGGTTGAAGATCCTGAACTTCTTGACCTCGTCGAAATGGAAGTACGTGATCTTCTTAACTTCTACAAATTTGACGGCGATAACGCTCCTGTTATCCGCGGTTCAGCTCTCGGAGCTATGCACGGTGAACCTAAATGGGAAGAAAAAGTAATGGAACTTATGGATGCAGTCGATTCATATATCCCTATACCTCCCCGCGATAACCAGAAACCGTTCCTGATGCCAGTTGAAGACGTATTCTCAATAACAGGACGTGGTACTGTAGCTACAGGCCGTATAGAAACCGGAGTTGTACTTACAGGCGATGAACTTGAAATGATCGGTCTTGGCGCTCAGAAACGCAAAACCGTATGTACCGGTGTTGAAATGTTCCGTAAGATCCTCGACAGAGGAGAAGCTGGCGATAATGTCGGACTTCTGCTTCGAGGTGTCGATAAGAAAGAGATAAAAAGAGGTATGGTTCTTGCTAAACCGGGTTCAATAACCCCCCATACAAAAATCAAGGCTGAGATCTATGTTCTGAAGAAAGAAGAAGGAGGACGTCATACTCCTTTCCATAACCATTACAGACCTCAGTTCTACGTAAGAACTCTTGATATCACAGGAGAAATAACTCTTCCGGAAGGAACAGAAATGGTAATGCCAGGCGATAATGTCACAATAACTGTCGATCTTATCTACCCGGTTGCTATCAATGTAGGTCTTCGTTTTGCTATCCGCGAAGGTGGCAGAACAGTAGGAGCCGGTGCAGTAACTGAAATTCTGGAATAACAAGGTTTTGGATATATATTGTTGGATCGTGAAACTTCCCGGTCCAACAATATCTGATACGGGTGTAGCTCAGTTGGTAGAGCACTGGTCTCCAAAACCAGGTGTCGGGAGTTCGAGTCTCTCCTCCCGTGCAATATACGATGATATGAGTCTGAAAAATTATTTACAGGAGTCTTTTACAGAGCTGGTACATAAAGTTACCTGGCCCACATGGTCTGAGCTTCAGAACAGCGCCGTGCTTGTTATGGTCGCTACACTGATTATCGCATTAATCGTTGCTGCTATGGATTTTTCATTCAGCAAAATTATGCAGGCTATTTATAATTTGTTATACTAAACCGGAGAGGTTTCGATGAGTGAGGAAACGAAGAAGTGGTATGTGCTCAGGGCAATCGGAGGGAAAGAGAAAAAAGTTAAAGAGTATCTCGATAACGAAATAGCACGCCTTAAACTTGGCGAATATATCTCTCAGGTCCTTATCCCGACAGAAAAAGTATACCAGATCCGATCAGGTAAAAAAATAAGCAAGGAAAGAACTTTCTTTCCCGGATATGTCCTGGTTGAAGCTGTTCTCGTCGGTGAGATACCACACATTCTCAGGAATGTTCCAAACGTAATCGGATTTCTCGGTTCACAGGACGGAGAACCTGTCCCGCTCAGAAAAGCAGAGATAAACCGGATCCTTGGTAAAGTTGATGAACTTAATGCAAGCGATGAGGAATTGAATGTTCCTTTCTTCGTCGGCGAATCGGTAAAAGTTATCGATGGCCCGTTCAACAGCTTTGCCGGTATAATAGAAGAGGTTAATGAGGAGAAGAAAAAACTAAAGGTGATGGTCAAGATATTTGGCCGTAAGACACCTCTTGAACTGAGTTTTATGCAGGTAGAAAAGGAAAATTAAAGAAGATATTGACGGTTATAATATTCATAATGCTTCCTGAATAACTGTCAGATTCTCGCAATAAACACCCAAATTTAAAATTATGGCAAAAGAAGTTGCTGGACTAATAAAGTTACAGATTCGTGGCGGAGGAGCTAATCCATCACCACCTGTAGGACCCGCACTGGGATCGAAAGGTGTGAATATCATGGATTTTTGCAAGCAATTCAATGCCAGGACCCAGGACAAAGCTGGAAAGGTGATACCGGTAGTAATTACAGTATATAGTGACAAGACATTTGATTTTGTTACAAAAACACCACCGGTAGCTGTTCAGCTTCTTGAAGTCGCCAAATCAAAGAAAGGTTCAAAAGAGCCCAACAGGGATAAGGTGGCACAGGTTACATGGGACCAGGTTGAGATGATTGCAAAAGACAAAATGGAAGACTTGAATTGTTTTACTGTTAAGTCGGCCATGAAGATGGTAGCTGGTACCGCAAGAAGTATGGGAATAACCGTCAAAGGCGATTTCCCGAACAAAATTTAATTAAAGAAACATGACTAAACTTACCAAAAACCGTAAAGCTGCCCTTTCTTTACTTCAGAAGGACAAGCTCTATACGTTGAAAGAGGCATCAGTCCTTGTTAAGGAAATGACCAAAACAAAGTTCGATGCTTCAATCGACTTAGATGTAAGGTTAGGTATTGATCCACGAAAATCCAATCAGATGGTTCGCGGCGTTGTTTCGCTGCCTCACGGAACCGGGAAACAGACACGTGTACTCGTTCTATGTACCCCCGACAAGGAAGCCGAAGCAAAAGAATCCGGAGCCGATTATATTGGTCTTGACGAATATATAGAAAAGATCAAGGGCGGATGGACCGACGTGGATGTGATAATAACCATGCCATCAGTTATGGGAAAAGTAGGTCAGTTAGGTAGGATACTCGGTCCCCGGGGACTGATGCCGAATCCGAAAAGTGGAACTGTCACAATGGAAATTGGCAAAGCTGTTAAAGAAGTGAAACAAGGTAAGATTGATTTCAAAGTCGACAAAAGCGGAATCATTCATACTTCAATTGGTAAAGTCTCATTTGAGCCTAATAAGATCGCCGAGAACGCCAGGGAATTTATCTCAATGGTGAATAAGCTTAAACCAGCTGCTGCAAAAGGAACTTATATACGCAGCCTGTACCTTTCAAGCACCATGAGCCCGGGCATTAAAATAGATCCAAAAGGTCTTGAAGATTAATTCATTATTTAAACTCGGAAATTATTATGAGACGGGAAGAGAAAAACACTATAATAAACAGCCTGGCTGAAAGATTAAAAGAGTACAGCCACTTTTATCTGACTGATACTGCAGAGCTGAATGCCGCTGATACAAGTGCCCTGAGGAGAAAATGCTTTGAGAACGACATCAAGCTTGTCGTTGTAAAAAATACCCTCCTCAAAAGAGCCCTTGAACAGTCCGGCATTAACTTTCAGGAACTATATCCGATCCTGAAAGGTACAACCTCCATCATGTTCACAAATGCCGGAAATACACCTGCAAAACTTATCAGGGAATTCCGCAGGGAACATGCCAAACCTGTTCTTAAAGGTGCATACGTTCAGGAATCGATCTACCTTGGAGATAATATGCTTGACGCTCTTATCTCCCTGAAGAGCAAACAGGAACTCATCGGAGATATTATCCTCCTGCTGCAGTCTCCTGCCAAAAACGTTATATCAGCCTTACAATCAGGTGGAAATAAAATTCATGGTGTCCTTGAAACACTACAAAAAAGAGAGAAATAATAGTAAAATCAAATTTAAATCAAATAAACATGGCAGATCTGAAAAAATTTGCAGAAGAACTGGTTAACCTATCTGTTAAAGAAGTAAGCGAACTCGCAAAAATACTTAAGGAAGAATACGGTATCGAACCGGCAGCTGCAGCTGTTGCTGTTGCAGGACCTGTTAGCGGCGGTGAAGCACCAAAAGCTGAAGAAAAATCAACTTTCGACGTCATCCTTAAAAATGCAGGCGGACAGAAATTACAAATTGTTAAACTGGTAAAAGACATCACAGGCCTTGGACTGAAAGAAGCAAAAGCAGTTGTTGATGCTGCTCCGGGTCCGGTTAAAGAAGGTGTCTCAAAAGATGAAGCAGAAGCTATCAAAAATAAACTTGTTGAAGCAGGAGCTGAAGTTGAACTTAAATAAGCATTTTACAATGCACGCTTAAAGGTTTAGTTCCGCCACAGGGCGGAGCTAAGCCTATGTTCTTTTAATAATAAGTTCACCTAAACATTTTTATAAATGTCGTCAAAAAATACGGAAAGAATAAGTTTCGCATCCAGAAAAGTCCAACTCGAATATCCTGATTTTCTGGAAGTTCAATTAAAATCATTTGGTGAATTCTTCCAGCTCGGAACGACACCGGAAAACAGAAAAAAAGAAGGCCTCTTCAGAGTATTCAACGAAAATTTTCCGATCACCGATACAAGAAATAACTTCGTTCTGGAGTTCCTGGATTATTACATCGACCCTCCAAGATATACAATTGAAGAATGTATAGAACGCGGACTGACATTCAGCGTTCCTTTAAAAGCAAAATTAAAACTCTATTGCACCGACCCCGAACATGAGGATTTCGATACCGTAATCCAGGATGTATACCTCGGAACAGTCCCTTATATGACCGAACGCGGAACATTCGTGATAAATGGTGCAGAAAGAGTCGTCGTTTCCCAGCTGCACAGATCCCCGGGTGTTTTCTTCGGACAGAGCATCCATGCAAACGGGACCAAACTCTATTCCGCAAGGATCATCCCCTTCAAGGGTTCATGGATAGAATTCGCAACTGACATCAATAATGTAATGTACGCATATATCGACAGGAAAAAGAAACTGCCTGTTACAACCCTTCTGCGTGCAATTGGTTTCGAAAGTGATAAGGATATTCTGGAGATCTTCAATCTCGCTGAAGAACATAAAGTCTCCAAAACAAATATCAAAAAGCTTGTTGGCCGTAAACTGGCAGCCAGAGTGCTTAAAACATGGGTTGAGGATTTTGTTGATGAAGACACTGGTGAAGTTGTCTCCATAGAAAGAAATGAGGTTATCCTTGACAGAGAGACAGTGATAGAATCTGAACATGTTGATCTTATAGTTGACTCTGGTGCTAAGGCTATCCTCCTTCATAAGGACGATACAACACTCTCTGATTTCGCAATAATCTATAATACTCTCCAGAAAGATCCCTGCAACTCCGAAAAGGAAGCCGTGATCTATATATACAGGCAGCTCAGAAATGCGGAACCGCCTGATGAGGCTACTGCCCGTGATGTAATTGACAAACTGTTCTTCTCCGACAAGAGATATGACCTTGGTGAAGTGGGACGCTACAGGATCAATAAGAAGCTCGGACTTGAAACCGATATGAATACAAAGATCCTGACAAGAGAGGATATCATCAAGATCATCGGTTACCTTATTGAACTGATAAATTCAAAGACCGACATAGATGATATCGACCACCTGAGTAACAGGAGAGTACGTACCGTTGGTGAACAACTTTATGCACAGTTCGGTGTGGGACTTGCAAGAATGGCCCGTACAATCCGTGAAAGAATGAACGTAAGGGATAATGAAGTATTCACACCGGTCGACCTTATAAACTCCAAAACACTCTCATCAGTTATTAATTCATTTTTCGGAACGAACCAGCTGTCGCAATTCATGGATCAGACCAATCCGCTCGCTGAGATGACGCACAAACGCCGTATGTCAGCTCTCGGCCCTGGTGGTCTGTCACGCGAAAGGGCAGGTTTTGAGGTGAGAGACGTCCATTATACACACTATGGCCGCCTGTGCCCGATTGAAACACCTGAGGGTCCCAATATCGGACTTATTTCCTCTCTGTGCGTGTATGCTAAAATCAATGACCTTGGATTTATTGAAACACCCTACCTTAAAGTTAAGGAAGCTCAGGTTGATTTCTCAAAGGAGGGAATATTGTGGCTGAGCGCTGAAGAAGAGGAAGAAAAAATGATCGCCCAGGCGAATGCCCCGCTGACAAAAGACGGACATTTCGAAGACACAAGGGCAAAATGCCGTTACGAAGCCGATTATCCTTTTGAAGAAGTATCGAAGATCGACCTGATGGATGTCGCTCCAAACCAGATAGCTTCTATTGCAGCCTCACTGATACCATTCCTTGAACACGATGATGCCAACAGGGCACTCATGGGTTCAAACATGATGCGCCAGGCAGTCCCTCTCATAAATCCGGAAGCTGTAATAGTCGGAACCGGACTGGAAGGTCAGGTGATAAAGGATAGCCGTATACTTATTGTAGCTGAAGGTGACGGCGTAGTGGAATACGTCGATTCAAACGAAATAGTTATCAGATATACAAGAACTGACGAGGAAAAATTCGTAAGCTTCGATGACGATACCAAACGATATACCCTGCCGAAGTATAAGAAGACCAATCAGAATACCTGTATCAATCTCGTACCTGTTGTAAAAAAGGGAGAGAAAGTAAAGAAAGGACAGGTGCTGACAGAAGGATATGGTACAAAGAACGGGGAACTGGCACTGGGAAGGAATCTGAAAGTGGCTTTCATGCCATGGAAGGGTTACAACTTCGAGGATGCCATCGTTATCTCAGAAAAGGTCGTGCAGGAAGATATGTTCACATCAGTGCATATAGACGAATATCTGCTGGAAGTACGCGATACCAAACGCGGTCTTGAGGAACTTACTTCTGATATCCCGAACGTGAGCGAGGAAGCTACAAAGAATCTTGATGAGAACGGACTTATCAGAATAGGTGCACATATCAGACCGGGAGATATTCTTATCGGCAAGATAACCCCAAAAGGAGAATCAGATCCTTCACCTGAAGAGAAGCTGCTCCGGGCAATCTTCGGTGATAAAGCCGGAGATGTTAAGGACGCATCCCTGAAAGCCGGTCCTTCTCTTGAAGGCGTGGTAATTGACAAAAAGCTATTCACAAGAGCTATCAAGGACAGGAAGGCAAAAGCGGTTGAAAAACCGATGCTTGACAAGATTGAGAATGAATTCAACAAGAATATTGAGGAACTCAAAGCCAAACTTGTTGATAAACTCTTTATCCTTGTAAACGGTAAGACTTCACAGGGAGTGAAGGATTATCTTAACGTGGATGTCATCCCGAAAGGCAGCAAGTTCACACTGAAACAGCTTCAGGACATTGATTTTCTTAATATCAATCCCAATAAGTGGACCACTGACAAGAAGAAGAATGATAATATCAAACAGCTTCTCCATAACTATATAATTAAGTACAAGGAGATTGACGGAATATACAAGCGTAAAAAATACAATATTACAATTGGAGACGAGCTTCCTGCAGGTATTGTACGACTAGCAAAAGTATATATAGCCAAGAAGAGAAAGGTCAAGGTAGGTGATAAAATGGCAGGCCGTCATGGTAACAAAGGTATCGTGGCCAAGATAGTCCGTGCTGAAGATATGCCCTTCCTTGAAGACGGAACCCCGGTTGATATAGTTCTTAACCCTCTGGGCGTGCCTTCGCGTATGAACCTGGGACAGATCTATGAAACGGTTCTGGGTTGGGCCGGGAAGAAACTGGGTCTTCAGTTTTCAACCCCGATCTTTGATGGTGCAACTATCGATCAGATAACTGAATATACCGAAAAGGCAGGATTGCCGAAGTATGGCAAGACTTACCTGTATGATGGCGGAACCGGCGAACGCTTTGACCAGCCAGCCACTGTCGGAGTTATCTACATGCTTAAGCTTGGTCATATGGTTGATGACAAGATGCATGCACGTTCCATAGGACCCTACTCGCTGATAACACAACAGCCACTCGGCGGTAAAGCCCAGTTCGGAGGTCAGCGTTTCGGTGAAATGGAGGTCTGGGCACTCGAAGCTTTCGGTGCTGCTCATATCCTTCAGGAGATCCTGACAATAAAATCCGACGATGTCGTCGGACGTGCTAAAGCATACGAGGCTATAGTTAAAGGAGAACCGATGCCGCAGCCAGGCATACCGGAGTCACTCAATGTGCTGCTCCATGAGCTGCGGGGACTTGGTTTGAGTGTTATACTTGACTAACAACGTTTTCCTTCATTTTTTAATTGTGAAAAAAAATTCAGTATATGTCATTCAGAAGAGATAACAAAACAAAAACAAGTTACTCAAAGATCTCAATTGGTCTGGCTTCTCCGGAGGAAATACTCGATCGTTCCAGCGGTGAAGTGCTGAAGCCTGAAACGATAAATTACCGGACTTATAAACCCGAACGTGATGGTCTTTTCTGCGAAAGGATCTTCGGGCCGGTAAAAGATTATGAATGCCACTGCGGTAAATACAAAAGAATCCGCTATAAAGGCATTGTTTGCGACCGTTGCGGTGTTGAAGTTACAGAGAAAAAGGTGCGTCGCGAAAGAATGGGACATATATCACTCGTTGTTCCGGTTGCGCATATATGGTATTTCAGGTCATTGCCAAACAAGATAGGTTATCTGCTCGGCCTTCCGACAAAGAAGCTTGACTCGATTATCTATTATGAAAGATATGTGGTCATAAATCCTGGAATAAAAGCTGTCGACGGAGTAAAATACCTTGATTTTCTTACAGAGGAGGAGTATATCGAAATAGTTGAGTCCCTGCCGAAAGAGAACCAGTATCTTGAAGACAATCATCCCGATAAGTTCGTAGCCGATATGGGAGCAGAAGCCCTTCATAAGCTTCTGAACCGAATAGATCTTGATGAGCTCTCATATTCACTGCGCCACAGGGCAAATACTGAAACCTCGCAGCAGCGTAAGAATGAAGCTCTTAAACGCCTTCAGGTTGTTGAAGCATTCAGGGAATCAAAGAATGTCAATAAACCTGAATGGATGATAATCAAAGTTGTCCCTGTCATTCCACCTGAATTGAGACCTCTTGTTCCGCTCGACGGAGGCCGTTTTGCGACAAGTGACCTTAACGACCTTTACAGGCGCGTTATAATAAGAAACAATCGTCTGAAGAGACTCATCGAGATAAAAGCTCCGGAAGTTATACTTCGCAATGAGAAACGTATGCTTCAGGAAGCTGTTGATTCTCTGTTCGATAATTCAAGAAAAGCCAATGCCGTAAAGACTGATGCCAACCGGCCTCTTAAATCATTAAGCGACAGTCTGAAAGGTAAGCAGGGAAGATTCCGTCAGAACCTGCTCGGTAAAAGGGTTGACTATTCGGCCCGTTCTGTTATCGTTGTAGGTCCGGAACTTAACCTCCACGAATGCGGTCTGCCGAAAGATATGGCAGCAGAGCTTTATAAACCGTTTATTATCCGTAAGCTTATTGAGCGCGGAATAGTGAAAACGGTGAAGTCAGCAAAGAAAATAGTTGACAGGAAAGACCCTGTTGTCTGGGATATCCTCGAGAATGTTCTGAAAGGACACCCTGTTCTTCTGAACCGTGCCCCGACACTTCACAGACTTGGTATCCAGGCTTTCCAGCCGAAACTTATAGAAGGAAAAGCCATCCAGCTCCATCCGCTCGTTTGTACTGCATTCAATGCCGACTTCGACGGAGACCAGATGGCTGTGCATCTTCCTCTTGGCAACAGCGCAATACTTGAAGCTCAGATGCTAATGCTGGCTTCTCATAATATTCTCAATCCTGCTAACGGAGCTCCGATCACAGTTCCGTCACAGGACATGGTGCTTGGTCTGTATTATATAACCAAAGGCAAAAAAAGCAACGATAAGGAAAAAGTGAGGGGAGAAGGTCTGACTTTCTACTCACCACAGGAAGTCCTGATCGCATATAATGAAAATAAGATCGACCTCCATGCAATAATAAAAGTGAAGGTTAAGGACAGGATCGATGGCGAAATGATCGAACATATCATTGAGACAACTGTCGGAAGGGTAATATTCAATCAATATGTCCCCGAAGAAGTTGGCTATATCAATGAACTGCTTACAAAGAAATCACTTCGCGATATCATCGGTCGTGTGCTCAAACTGTCAGGAATGGCGAAAACAGCCGATTTCCTCGATGCCATAAAGAACCTGGGCTTTATTTCAGCCTTCAGGGGAGGTCTCTCCTTTAACCTCGACGATGTTATCATCCCTGATGAGAAGACAAAATTTGTTACCGAAGGGTATGAGCAGGTTGAAGAGGTGCTGAACAACTATAGCATGGGATTCATTACAAACAACGAACGCTATAACCAGATTATAGATATCTGGACACACGTCAATGCCCGACTTACACAGTCGCTCATGAAGCAGCTTTCAAATGATAAGGCAGGCTTCAATTCAGTATATATGATGCTTGACTCAGGTGCGAGAGGTTCGAAAGAACAGATCCGCCAGCTGTCAGGGATGAGGGGCCTTATGGCTAAACCTCAGAAATCAGGATCAACCGGATCAGAGATCATTGAGAACCCGATCCTATCGAATTTTAAGGAAGGATTGTCAGTTCTGGAGTATTTCATTTCAACTCACGGTGCACGCAAGGGTCTTGCCGATACGGCATTAAAGACAGCTGACGCCGGTTACCTTACACGCCGTCTTGTCGACGTATCACAGGATGTGATTATAAATGAAGAAGACTGCGGTACACTGAGAGGTCTTGTGGCAACTGCAATCAAGAAAAACGAAGAGGTCGTCGAGTCACTCTATGAAAGGATCCTCGGCCGTACAACAGTTCATGATGTATTTCATCCTCTTACCGGCGAACTGATAATCGAAGCCGGACAGGAGCTGACCGAAGAGATAGCAAGGAAAATCGAGGATTCACCAATTGAACAGGTTGAGATACGTTCAGTACTTACCTGTGAATCGAAAAAAGGTGTCTGTGCAAAATGTTACGGACGTAACCTTGCAACAGGACATATGGTACAGAAAGGTGAAGCTGTCGGTGTTATTGCAGCGCAGAGTATCGGTGAACCCGGAACGCAGCTTACACTCCGTACTTTCCACGTGGGAGGTACTGCATCAAACATCACAACAGAATCAAGACTTGTTGCCCGTTACTCGGGTATTGCAGAAATTGAAGAGCTGAGATCAGTACCAAAAAAAGATGCTGAAAAAGGTGAGGTTGATATAGTTATCGGACGACTTGCCGAGTTGAGAATAATTGATAAAAAGACAGGCATTGCACTTACCACTCACTCAGTTCCGTACGGTTCCAAACTATATGTAAAACCAGGACAGGAAATTGAGAAGGGCAAGCTGATCTGCGAATGGGATCCTTTTAATGCCGTCATTATATCTGAAGTCGCCGGTAAGATCGGATTTGATTATCTCATTGAAGGTGTTACGTTCCGAGAGGAATCGGATGAACAGACCGGGTTTAAGGAAAAAGTCATAATTGAGAGCAGGGATAAGACCAAGAATCCCGCTATTAAGATACTAGCTCCAAAAGGCGGGGAAGAATTGAGGATTTACAATCTGCCCGTAGGCTCTCATCTTGTTGCTGAACCCAACAAGATTGTTGAAGCAGGCGAAGTTCTTGCAAAGATCCCGAGGGCAGTTGGTAAATCAGGTGATATCACGGGTGGTCTTCCAAGAGTAACTGAACTGTTTGAAGCCCGTAATCCTTCCAATCCGGCTATAGTATCGGAAATTGACGGTGAAGTGACTTTCGGTAAGATAAAGAGAGGTAACAGGGAGATTTCAATTAAATCGAAGACTGATGAGGTCAAGAAATACCTTGTACCCCTGTCGAAGCAGATACTTGTTCAGGAGAACGACTATGTCAAGGCCGGAGTCCCGCTGTCAGACGGAGCAATAACTCCATCGGATATACTTGCTATCAAAGGGCCTACAAAGGTTCAGGAATATATAGTAAATGAGATACAGGAAGTATATCGTCTTCAGGGTGTTAAGATCAACGACAAACACTTCGAGATCATTGTTCGCCAGATGATGAGAAAAGTTGAGATAGTCGATCCGGGTGATACAAAATTCCTCGAAAGACAGGTTGTTGACAAACTGGAATTCATGGATGAGAATGACTGGATATATGGCAAGAAGGTGATAATTGACGGAGGCGATTCACAGACACTTCGCCCGGGAATGATAGTAACAGCCCGTAAACTGAGAGATGAAAACTCAATGCTGAAAAGAAAAGACCTTAAGGTTGTTGAATCAAGAGATGCCATACCTGCAACATCAAGCCAGGTGCTGCAGGGGATAACGCGTGCTGCATTGCAGACGAACAGCTTCTTCTCAGCAGCATCCTTCCAGGAGACGACGAAAGTCCTAAATGAGGCAGCAATACTTGGAAAGGTTGACAAGCTTGAAGGACTGAAAGAGAATGTGATTGTTGGTCACCTTATTCCGGCCGGAACCGGACAGCGTGAGTACAACAGCATAATTGTAGGATCTCTTGATGAATATGAAAATATGGTCGGTCTTGAAAGCGAGACTGAAGTTGAAGTTGCGGGCGGATCAAAAAGATAAATCTTAAATCAAAGAACAATGGCAGATCCCAAGGAAAATCAAATTAGCATCGAACTGAATGAAGAAATTGCACAGGGGATCTATTCAAACCTTGCAGTGATAACTCACTCAGCTTCGGAGTTTGTCATAGACTTCGTCAGGATTATGCCCGGGATTCCCAAAGCCCAGGTAAAATCGCGCATAATCCTTACTCCTGAACATGCAAAACGACTTGTTTCTGCCCTTCAGGATAACATTGCAAAATATGAAGCTGCACACGGACTTATAAAAGAAGTTAAAGGTTCAGGACCTGTTATGCCTCTCATTTTCGGAGGTCCGACAGCCCAGGCCTGACATGCCAGTAACTCGGATATTAAGCCGCCTTACATCTGTTTGGCGGCTTATGTTTTTGATTTGAATTAAATATAATCTTACTTTGTGTGATTGACTTGCATCCAAACCGGAAATACTCCGATCCTGATGACAACATATAATTTATCCTTTGCAGGTTCCGGAAGAGTGGCAGGATCGCTCTGCAGGAACTTATTTCGTGCCGGTAACAGGATCAGGCAGATTGTTTCTCCTGACAGGAAAGAGGGTATGCTGCTTGCAAGAGACTGCCAGGCATCCTGGTCACCGGACCTTGAATTTGACAATCCAAATGATGTTATTATCGTTGCCGTACCTGATCATGAGCTCAGTGGTGTTCTCTCAGCAATGAAATGCCATGAGGCAAGTATTGTTGCTCACACTGCAGGTTCTTTTGGACTCGATGTCTTTCCTGAAAGAATCAGAAAAAAGGGTGTATTTTACCCTCTTCAGACCTTTTCAAAAGGAAGAGATACAGACTTAAGAGACCTTCCATTTATCCTTGAATCATCACAGCCAGGCACAGGAGAACTATTGAAGAGTCTTGCAGAATCCGTCGGGGGCAAGCCTTATTTTATCAATGAGGAGAACAGGAGAATGCTTCATCTGGCCGCTGTTTTTGTAAATAACTTTTCAAATTTCATGCTTACCGCCGGAAAGGAGATCACAATGAGGGCCGGAGCGTCTTTCGAACTTCTGTTTCCGCTGATAAAAGAGACCTTCAGCAAAGCGCTTGAGAATGGGCCGGAAAATTCTCAGACAGGCCCTGCAGTAAGAAACGACAGGAATACTATTGAAAAGCATATGGATTTATTATCTTTCTCTCCGGAATTGCAGAATATTTACAGGGAAGTTTCAGAATCGATTATTACCTACTACAATAACAGGAACCTATAATGACAAATTTCAAAGAGGATCTCAAGAATATTAAAGCTTTCATCTTTGATATCGACGGAGTGCTTTCACTGCAGACAATAAGCCTGAATGTTTTTGGCGTTCCCAACCGGACAGTCAACCTCAGAGATGGTTATGCATTGCATCTGGCAGTAAAGAAAGGTTATCATGTCGGGATCATATCAGGCAGCAACTCCAAAGAATATCTTAAAAGGCTTAAAATGTTAGGTATCAATGATATATTCCTGAATAGCAAAACGAAGCTTGAGCACTATAAATTATTCAGGAAGAAATTCGGACTTAACGATTCGGAAATTATGTTCATGGGAGATGATATTCCAGACCTGGAGGTAATGAGAGTAGCCGGAGTACCAGTTTGTCCGTCAGACGCCGACAGCGAAATAAAACAGGCTGCATCGTATATTTCCGATAAAAAAGGAGGAGAAGGATGCGTAAGGGATGTTATTGAACAGGTACTTAGATTGCATAATAAATGGCTTGACAGTGAAGCCTATACATGGTAGCTATGAAAGAGTTCTTAAAGCTTGTAAGATGGCAGAATCTGCTTATTGTCATCCTGACGATGGTCCTGATGAGATATGCAATAATTGGATCTCTTCTCAGTAAGATCAGCGTTGTAATGCTCAATGGGACAGGAGAAGCTGTACCTATGGTGCTTCAGTTTCCATGGTATGATTTCGTCATCCTGGTAATTGCTACTGTTTGTATTACTGCCGGAGGCTATGTGATTAATGATTATTTCGATATAAGGACTGACCTTATAAACAGGGGGCAGGTAATTGTAGGGACAAAAATATCAAGGAGGAAAGCGATAATGTGGCACTCCATCTTTAATATCATTGGAGTGGCTGCAGGTTTCTATGTATCATGGCGTGCCAATTATTTCTGGCTTGGTATCTTCTTCCTTATCGTATCCGGATTACTATATTTTTATTCGGCAAGCTATAAACGCCAGTTTCTGATCGGCAATCTTGTCGTTGCTCTTCTTACAGCTCTTGTGCCAATGCTTGTTGCTGTTTTTGAATGGGCAGCCTTATACCGGCATTATGTTGTCAGCGTTACTGATTTACCTGATCTGAGCCTTATTTTCGGATGGGTCGGCGGCTTTTCAATATTTGCATTTCTTACAACACTGACACGCGAAATAATAAAAGATATTGAAGATTTTGAGGGGGATATGGCATATGGACGTAATACCGTGCCTGTAATAACAGGCATACCTGCTTCAAAAATAATAGTCGCTTCAATTTCAATTATAACTATTGCACTGCTCTATTTTGTGTGGTACCGTTATTTGCACGACAGAATAACCCTGGTATATCTTTCTGCCGTAATAGTGCTGCCGCATCTATATGTGCTCTTCCAGCTTTTCAGGAGCAGGAACAGGAAAGAACTGCACAGTGCCAGCAACTTCATGAAGATCATTATGTTCGGCGGGATCTTATATTCCCTTGTTGTAAAAGCAATACTTACCTTGAACCTTATCTGATGACTGCACTGGATAAGATCAATAATTACAGGCTTATCCTTGCCTCCCGGTCTCCGAGAAGAAAGCAACTCATGGATGAGCTCGGACTAAAATTCGAGGTTATTGTAAGAGATTACGAAGAGCAATACCCTGAGGATCTGATAGGAGAAGAAATAGCTCTTTTTCTCGCAAATGGGAAAGCTGAACTATTCAGAAGAGAACTCAATGATAATGAAATCGTTATAACAGCCGACACGATTGTCTGGTGCAGGCAGAAAGTGCTCGGTAAACCTGCCGGGAAGGAGGATGCCATTAAAATGATCAGGGAACTTTCAGGGACCACCCATGAAGTAATTACCGGGGTTGTACTGCTTTCAAAGAAGGGTGAAAAGGCTTTTTGCGAAACTACCAGGGTAACATTCGATAAGCTCACTGATAATGAGATAGAATATTATATAGAAAAATGCAGGCCTTTCGATAAAGCCGGAGCTTATGGCATTCAGGAATGGATAGGTATCGCCGGTTGCAACCGTGTTGAAGGATCATATTTCAATGTTGTCGGCCTGCCTGCACACAGACTTTACAGGGAACTATTGGATTTTATTTCTTTCCTTGAGGGCTAAATCCTAAAACCTTATCGTATATTTTACCTTTACCCTGGCTTCGTATATCTCAGGCCTGAAGCGGTCCATCGGATCAATGAGCGGTGAATTGAATGTAAGGAAAATCTCCTTTCCAGGTTTTATTATCCACTGGAATCTTGACTGCCATCCGATAGTTTCACTCTGGTTCTCATACTGGGCGAAATTATACCATGAAATTGTAGGGCTTATAAGGAAATTGAGATTCAGACGGTAGATCTGAGTTATGAAATCACCTTCTTTAAGATTGACCCACCTCCTGTCAGACTCAAGTCCAATGTAAACAGGCACGCAGATCTTGTAACCTGTCTGAAGAAGCAGATCAGTTCTTGTACCGGAATAAAATGTACCGAACACAAACCTTGAAAGGCCCCACAGGTTGCGCCTTTTTGCCGAGGACAGAGTTACAGAGTGCCTCCAGAAACTGTAATCATCAGCAGGAATGGCGATTGATTCAGTAATTTTGAAATCATTATCAAGCCTGTCGAATTCATAATTCGATGAAAATGAGATCAGATCACCGCTCAGGAATGAGATATCAGCATAATTGAGCTTCAATTCAGCTGTCTGGACACCTCCGTTCCTTAAATCTGAAATAAGTGTATAATCTAAACCCGATCTTACCTGGAGCAATGGTGAATTCTTAGGTCTGGGTCCGAGGGAAAGACCCCCATAAAAATCCCGGATATTTTTCCTGGGAACGAATCCCAGGCCGGGAGTGAAATTCTCGCCTATCTGCATATAGCCTATCCTGAACTTCAGAAAATCATTCGGATAATTGAGTTCAGTGCCGAAGGAAAAGTCTTCGCCTTTGATATCTTCTGTGAAGGATTTGACTCCATAAAGGGAAAAGGCGATATTCTTATTTCCCCGCAGTTCGGATGTTGCCAGTTTGAGATCTATTCCTGCAAGGGAGTTAGAGGCCTCGTTAAGGGCATTCCCGCTTGTCGCTATCAGTCCTATTGACGATTGCCTGCCAAAGACCCTTGTGATACGTCCTGCAGTATACCCTGGATTATCCCATTCATTATCGTCTTTTACATGAAGGAATCCGAGATTCCAGTTTCCGGCTTTACCGGTAAATTTTCCTCCGTATTTAATTGGGACAGGATCACCGCCGCTGTCGAGGCCGATACGTCTCGAGAAAAACGGGATCATCATTGTATTCTGAGGATTGACATCATCCCCGTTAATACCGAAAATGAAGTAATTTGAACCATCCAGGAAAAAGTCCCTTTTCTCGGGAAAATATAGCGAAAACCTGGTGAGATTGATCTGTCTCTCGTCAACTTCTGTCTGGGCAAAGTCGGTTCTGAATGTAACAGCAGCTTTGAGCGAAGGGGTTATCTGGTAGAAGGCATCCAGACCTCCGTCTATTACGGGATCGGATTCTTCATTCTGTTTTTTACTCAAACCTCCGGTTAAATAAGGTATAACATCAAGACCTATTCCCTGAGTGATATCTTTCAGTCCGGTTATTCTTCCGGCATCCGAGATCTGGAATCTCTCAGCATTAAGCGAAGTGGCCGGCCAGTATGATGATTCTGATTTTCTCCTGATATGCCTTATGCATTTCAATCCCCATGTATCCGATCCTTTTTTAAAGCCCATTGTCTTGAACGGGATGATCATTTCTCCTTCCCACCCTTTATCGGTGATCCTGGCTTTTCCGTCCCACAGGCCATCCCATGATTTATTGAAGTTCTTTCCATTGTCGTCGACTAATGCATCACCGATGCTGCCTCTGGGCCCAAGCTGAAACCAGTACCCGCTTCTGCCATCGAGATAGGTATCAAAGATGACCTGTATACGGTCATCATCGCTGAGGCTTACATCGCGTGCAAGTTCTTTGGCTGTAATGAGTTCAGGATCATCATAGCAGCGGATCCCTACGTAGATATTATTACGATCGAAAAGGAAATAGAATTCAGTTTTTTCCGTGGCTGGCTCTCCATTTCGGGGTAACTGCTGGAAAAAATCACTTATAACTGCAGCTTCCTTCCATATATCCTCATTCAGATAACCATCAATCTGTGGTGGAGTGGGGGCAGACACTCCTTTAATTATTGGTTGTGAGAAGGACTTATATGAACTCAGGGAGAATAATATCAAAAAAATTACGGAACTTCTGGACATGCTTTAAAATAATTGCCCGCAAATATAGCGTCAATAATCTTTATTCAAAGCTGCCGTTCCGTAAATTGTGCAATAATGCGTAAATATAGATTTTTATTTGTACCCCTTGATTCTATTAAGTTTGTCGGTAAACCTTTGTACAACAGTTTCCTGTGCTCTTATTTCTTCATTGTATTTCTCCTGTATCCGGTCATTCCTGGGGATATCATTGTTTGCTTTCTTGATGGCGCCTTCAGCTTTACTGATTTTCTTCTCGGAAGATGCTATTGTTTTTGTAAGTTTTTTTCTATCCTTTTCAAGTACTTTGAGTGCTTTTTCCTTCTCATCCTTAGTAAGCCCCTCTTCCATTGTAGTGTATTGAATGCGTTCATCTGCTATCCTTTGAGTGAGAGTTGTAAGCTGGGTATTCAGTTCAACAAGCCTGTCTCTCTCGTTTTCAATTGTCCTGTTATTTTTCCTGATAGATTTCTCCATACCCGACTGGTCCCTCTGGAGTGATCCAAGTTCCTTTTCAAGATCTTTAAGCTTGTTTTCCTCAGCTTTAAGCTGGTCAGAAGCCAGATCGACATACTGTCCTTTGGCAAATTCAAACACGAAGTCCTTAGCCTTTGAAAAATCAGCCTCCCCGGTTGACCTGGCGATATACACATCTTTCTTAAGCTCAAAAGCAGCTGCCAGGTAAAGCGCGCTGTCCCTGTCACTGAGTACACTATAGACATTAATGGCATTCGGTGTAATGCTTTTAATTATCGCGCCTAATATCGACATCTCGCTATGCTCTGTCATCAGTTTGGACTTGGTACCTGTCTCCAGCAGTTTTGTCCAGTTCTTTAGTGTCTTATCATATTGAACTTCAGGGATAAGAACAGATATTGCAGGAAGCATTCCATTTCCAATTTTAATACTGTCTTCCAACATTATGATCGGCTTCTGTGCCAACGTCCCGGCACATGAGATAAAAATAAATACAACAGCCAGACTAATTGTTTTCATATCTTACGATTTTAGAATTTTTCAGGTCAGATATAATTATAAAGTTACAAAAATATTCTTCATTTCCCAAATCAGCAACATTATCATCACTCATAGCCTGTTCGGAGAGAATTTCCGGGTGTAACCTGTTAAACATGATTATAAAACTATGGCTTTAAAATTATACTTTATAATTTTTTTATCCGAAAAGTATTAAATTTGCAATCTATTTCGTGATATTAATAAAATTTATAAATCTGGCAATTATATTGCCGGAAATGAAAGCAGATATATAATTATGACATTTCAGGCTGAAACAATACATATTTCCTGTGCAAACGACATGCTCAAAACTGAGGAGATGATCGACTTCATTAAAACGAGGTATGAGAAAACACTGGCTCAGCATCTTAATATAGTGAAAGTCTCAGCTCCGGTAGTTGTACCTGATGGTACAGGCATTAATGACGATCTGAGCGGAGTGGAGAAACCAATCAGTTTCCCGATTAAATCTCTCGACGGTCAGAAAGCATCGATAATACAGTCGCTTGCCAAATGGAAACGCATGCGTCTCAGGTATTTCCACATTGAACCCGGAAAAGGTATCCTGACAGATATGAGGGCACTCCGGCCAAGCGAAAACCTAAGCCCCATTCATTCAGTATATGTCGATCAGTGGGACTGGGAAAAACACATACTACCTGAACAAAGAACACTTAAATTCCTGAAATCGACAGTTGAACAGCTATATAAGACCATCAGAATAACCGAAGATGAGCTCTTCCAGAAATATCCGTGGCTTACACCTCAGCTGCCTCCTTTCATAACTTTCATTCACTCTGAGGAACTATACAAAATGTATCCCGGACTGCCGCCCAAAGAGCGTGAGAATGAAGCAGCAAAAAAATTTAAGGCAATTTTTATAATCGGTATCGGCAACGTTCTCAGTGACGGCAAACCTCATGATTTAAGGGCACCTGATTACGATGACTGGAGCACAAAAAACGAGGACGGATATTTTGGACTGAACGGTGATATACTCTTCTGGAACTCTAACCTGAATTCAGCATTCGAGATTTCCTCAATGGGTATCCGTGTCGATAAAACGGCAATGGAGAAACAGCTTGAGATATCAAACTGCCAGGACAGAAAAAAACTGCTCTTTCATAAGCTCCTTCTTGAAGGCCAGCTTCCACTCAGCATTGGCGGAGGCATAGGTCAGTCAAGGCTTTGTATGTTCCTTCTGAAAAAACTGCATATAGGCGAAGTACAGTCCAGCGTATGGCCCAATGAAGTGCTCAAAAAATACGAAGGAAAGGATGTGAAGCTCCTTTAAGGCACTTCAAATATCATTCCCCCCGTTACGGGCAAAATGATTACCTTTCATTAAATTTCTTTCATGAAAATAGTAGCCGATGATAAAATACCTTTTCTGAAAGGTATCCTTGAGCCTTATGCAAATGTCATTTACCTCCCCGGAAAGGATATAACACGAAACATTGTCAAGGATGCTGATGCCCTGATCATACGGACCAGGACCAAATGCACTGAAGAATTCCTCAGCGGTACATCTCTGAAATTTATTGGTACAGCTACAATCGGCTTTGATCATATTGATACACAGTTCTGTGGCAGGAACAATATTTTCTGGACGAATGCTCCCGGCTGTAATTCTTCTTCTGTTCAGCAATATGTAATTGCTGCCCTCTTGAAAACAGCACAGGAATACGGTTTCAGCCTGAAAGATAAAACATTGGGTATAATAGGGGTCGGAAATGTAGGCTCGAAGGTCGAAAGATTCGGCAAACTTATGGGAATGAACGTGTTGCTTAATGATCCGCCGCGTGCCAGGAAGGAAGGAAGAAAAGACTTTGTCAACCTGTCTGACCTGTTGCGTGCATCCGACATTGTCACACTGCATGTGCCTCTTAATGTTGTCGGCAGGGATTCAACCTATCATATGTTTGATGAAAAGAGGCTGGCAAAGATCAAAAAAGGAGCACTTCTGCTTAATACTTCAAGAGGAGAGGTGATTGAGACAAATGCTCTGAAAAAAGCACTGAGCGAAGGATGGCTGAAAGGCGCTGTAATAGATGTCTGGGAGAATGAGCCTGATATCGATACAGGACTTTTATCGCTCGTCAATACTGCAACTCCGCATATCGCAGGATATTCTACAGATGGCAAAGCCAACGGGACATCAAAAATCGTGAATTCTCTGTGCGAGTTCTTTAAGCTTCCTCTAAAAGACTGGTATCCGCCTGACGTTCCTGCTCCTTCCTCTCCTGTCATAACAATTGAATGTGCCGGTAAAACGGATGAAGATATCATCAGGGAAGCGGTGTTCCATTCGTATGATATCAGTATTGATGACAGTGATCTGCGGTCTGATCCGTCAATGTTTGAAAAGCTGAGAGGCGATTACAGCATCAGAAGAGAATTTCCTGCCTATTCAATAAAACTGGTTTCCGGAACAGATCATGTTTCCGGAATATTAAAAAGCATGGGATTTAAGATCCTCTGAAAGTTCAATCACAGGAAAATCATTATCCGGTAAGGTCTATTGAACAGTTACGAGGTTCATAGCCTTTGCATACTCTTTCACCTGGAAAACAAATGCCTGCAGCCTGGTATCAAGAGATACGGAATCTTGTCCGTCATATGCGATATTTATGAACGGAATATTATTATTGTCTTTCCTGAATGAATCACTTACAGCTGCTATCAAAGTTCCGGGCATACAGGTAAACGGCAGTATTGCCGCGATACCCGATACACCCCTTTTTGCAAGAGCTGCCGATGACCCCATTGCTATAGGCGGATCACCGTCATAGAATTCACTGACATATGTATTACACATATTAAGCATATCGTGAAGCGATACTTCTTTTTCGTGATCGGTGAATTTCGTGATACCCCTGAGCAATGATTCAACTATGATTTCCTGTCCGATACCCTGTAACCGGGATTTAAAAACTCCTTTTGTATCATTTTTCCATTTACTGTCGCGGGTGAACCTGTGGGTCGAATATGTTATCCACTCCGAGAAAGGACCTATAAGCACTTCGGCTCCGAGATCTTCCAGACGATTTGCTATATTCCCGTTGCATCCGGCATTATCGCGCATGAATATTTCGCCAAGGACAGCCACTACCGGTCTGCGCCTGCTTCTGTCCGTCTTAATATTCATGAATTCACCGGCAATACTTACAAGTAATTTACGTAAGCCTTTTGAATTATTTTCAATACACTGCTCCACTTTCTTAAGTGCATCCCGGTAAACTCTTTCAGTTTCTCCCTTGTTGATCTCATATACTTTGATCTCCCTGTAGAGTTTCCTTATGTAGTCGAATGCAACAAATCCTTTCCAGGCGTTGATCCTGAATTTCATGCCATGTTCTCCGGCAATATCCTGGTACGAAGTGTCATTTGAAGGGGTTATCAGCTCAGCTTTCTCATATCCGAGCCGGTCGAACAGGATCCTGTGGAACTGGTTGTATTGTCCGAAACGGCATGGCCCGTTATGGTCGGGCATAAAGAAACTCATTTTTGAAGGATCCGCTCCGGGTTCCTGAAGTTTCTTTATGAAACTGCCTGTGGTGCAAATCATCGGGAAGCATTCCTTGGAAGAAGTATATTTCCTTCCCAGAGCCAGATCTTCTTCAGTCTGCATGGGAAGCACTTCCGAAGGTACTCCAATACTCCTGGCTGCAGCGGCTATCATAGTGGCGCCATCGTGCATATACGGAAAATAGAGTACCCTGTCTTTTGGCGGGGAAGATGGACTTGGCCGGGGCCTGTAGATCTCCACCTCTTTTTTCTCATTCATCTCTGAACCCCGGAGACTGTCGAGGAAAGCTTCTATACGCGTAACCATTCCTGCATCAGCTGAGTGCTCATCAACTTCAAGATGGAGGAAGGGTTTTCCTTTAAGCTCTTCTGTAACGTAGTGCCAGATGAAGGAATCCGGGCCGCACCGGAAATTACTTACATATACAGCATATAATCCATCGGTTCTGGCAACATGCTGAGCAGCTGCTATGATCTTCTGGCCGTTTGGCCAGTACATATTCCTGTAACTCACAAAAATATCATTCGGAGTGAGATCAAGCATATCAACAGGGATAGGCATCACATTCTGGCCAATAAGCTTTTCAACAAGGGCCATGTTCAGATGCGGATCCCCGTTGTTATATGGTCTTCCCAGAAGGACCACAGGGCGGCAGCCGGCCGGCATATTTTTCATGACATCTTTCCCGTATTCAACAAGCTTCCTTTCAAACATTGTCTGAACACTGTCGGCGTAATATATTGCTTCCCTGATCTCCTTTCTGCCTATATTGAATTTAGCATTGAAATATCCCATCATCTCTTTTACAAGAGCCCGTTCGAAATACCTGAAATGCAAGGTAGGTGTCAGAAGTTTCTTTTCATCGATCCTTCCTCTCAGGGCAGCCTTCACCATGAAGGGGTATGACTGTATCCACGGGCAGTTGCAGTTGGATGTCTTATCATAACCACGGAACTTCGCATTTACAATGAATGGAAGGAATATATAGTCGACATTCTTTTCAATCAGGTCGATCACATGCCCGTGCATCAGTTCCACCGGCAGGCAGGTCTCGGCTGTTATTGTCTCAATTGACTGTGTAAGAAGCGATTTATCAGATTCTCTCGAAAGGACAACAGTGAATCCAAGTTGTTCAAAGAAAGTCTTCCAGAAGGGGAATTGCTGATAGAAAACCATTAATGCCCTTGGTATTCCAATTGTGATATTCCTGCTCCCTTTAGTCTCTTCATAGCCTTCCATGAGCATCTCGAGCCTTTTCTTCAGGAGGTTAGGAATATTATTGTTGATTTTCTTACGATCGTCGGTCTCATATTTCTCGCATCTGCCGCCATAGAAGAGCGATTTCTTTTCACCCGCTATTTTCACCCGTCTTATTTCACAATGGTTTGTGCAGCCCTGGCAGGTGAAACGGCTTATATCATAGGAGACGTTGCGGACCCCAAAACCTTTAAATGTAGTATGCTGATCAGCTTTCATCGATCGCTGGGCGAGGATGGCTGCGCCTATGGCTCCTGTGACATCGAAATGCGGCGGGATAATGATCTTCTTACCCAGAACCTGTTCAAATGCCGCAACAACCGCTTTATTATTTGTAACACCTCCCTGGAAAAAGATCTTGTTGCCCACCCTGCGATCGGCAACGACTTTCTGTAAGTAATTATATACTATTGAGTAGGCAAGACCGCCAACAAGATTATCATTTCTTGCTCCTTTCTGCATGAAGGAGTTAAGGTCGGACTCCATAAAGACTGTACATCTGTCGCCCAGTTTTACGGGACTTTCAGACTTCAGTGCCATACTGCCAAATTCTCCGACGATATTAATGTTCAGTTTTTCTGCCTGTTCTTCGAGGAACGACCCGGTACCGGCAGCACACACCTTGTTCATTTCGAAGTCGATGACAACGCCGTTCTCTATGCTTATGTATTTCGAATCCTGGCCGCCGATCTCGAAAATAGTATCGACTGTCGGGTCATAGTCAATAGCTGCGGTTGCCTGAGCAGTGATCTCATTCTGGATAGTATCGGCTCCTATGAAATCGCCTGTAAGATATCTTCCTGATCCGGTTGTTCCGGCACCAATGACTTCAACATTTTCGCCTACCTCATCATAGATCTCGGTCATTCCTTTCTGGATGGCCTCAAGAGGCTTCCCGGCCGTCGGCAGATAGCGGCGGGCAATTACATTATGCTCTTTATCAATAAGGACAACATTAGTGCTCAACGATCCTACATCGATCCCGAGATAAACAGGAAGCCTGTTTTTACCGTCAGGTTTGAAGTTCACTATCTTATTGTAGACAGCTTCTGATTCCGTTAGTTTCGGAAGGCTGACGAATGATGATGTTGTTTTTGCCAGGTACTGTTCCAGTTTTTCCAGCCCCTTAAACTCATTCATTTCCAGCTTATTGGAGTGAGCGTACATTACAGCCCCGATAGCTCCCATTGATGCATGAAATTCCGGGATTATCAGTTCGCCGTCAGTAAGATTAAGCACCTCCCTGAAAGCTCTTACCATCCCGATATTTGCAGCTACGCCTCCTGAAAAGATAACAGGTTTCTTTATCTCTTTGCTTCTTGCAACATTCGATCTGAAATTTCTGGCAAGGGCAAAACACAGCCCGGCCACAATATCGTGCAGCGGAGTGGCTATCTGCTGGTGATGTATCATATCGCTTTTAGCAAATACACTACAGCGGCCGGCTATCCTTGGCGGATCAACTGATTTCAATGCCATTTTTCCGAATTCTTTTTCAATCGGTACACCTATCCTGCGGGCCTGCTGATCGAGAAAAGAACCTGTCCCGGCAGCACATATGCTGTTCATCTCAAAGTCGACCAGCCTTGAATGACCCGCTGCAGGATCACTCTCAAGAAGTATCAGCTTTGAATCCTCACCACCTATTTCTATCACGGTACGAGCATCCGGATACATTCTGCCGGATGATGTTGCCTGTGCTATTATCTCATTGACGAAAACGCCTCCAATGAGTTCAGTAGCCAGCTTACCTCCGGTACCGGTTATAGCAATGCCTTTTATGAATGTGTCAGGGTATTTTTTTAGCAGGGAATCAAGTCTGTCCTTTAAAACATTGAAAGGCCTTCCATGAACATAATCATAATAGTTATCACATACTTTATAACCATCATCGAGGAGGACAGTATTTAGTGACACTGATCCAATATCAAGTCCCAGGTAGTATTTGTTGTCACGACTCTGATCAGAATTGTTAGTATTTATACCCATATACCCTTAAGAATGATAGTCTAAGCAAGCTAAATTATAAGGAAACTGCAATATTAATAATTTATCGGAACTTAATATTATCCTTATTCAGGGTTGGATAAAATATTTCTTACATCCATTCCTCCTGCAGTACCTGCCCTGACAGACTGATTATTATTTTCTTAACAGGTACTTTCCGTGACGCCCTTTCAAGTGCAGTTTTTACCATATGCAGGAGTCCACCGCAGCATGGCACTTCCATCATCATGACAGTTATTGTGTTAATTCTTGAGTGGTCTATCATGGTTGTGAGTTTTTCTATATAGATATTGGTCCCCTGGTCGAGTTTCGGGCAGGCTATCGCAAGGGATCTTCCCTTCAGGTATTTGCTGTGAAAATTACCTGATGCGAAGGCAACACAATCAGCAGCAAGAAGCAGGTCGGCCTCTTTCAGAAAAGCAGCATTTGGATTGATAAGGTGAAGCTGCACCGGCCAGTGCCTGAGCTCTGAAGGCTGGTCTTTAAATTCAGAGTGAGAGTGAGAGTGAGAGTATTCTTCTTTCATCGTTACGACAGTTTCATCGAATGGTTCAGCATCTCGCGATTCGATTGTTATAGCCCCCTGCGGACAATGTCCCAGGCATGCGCCCAGTCCGTCGCACAATACTTCGCTTACAAGTTTCGCTTTACCATTAATTATCTTCAGTGCTCCTTCATGGCAGTTAGGGACACATAAGCCGCAGCCGTCACACAATTCCTCATCGATCTTTATAATATCTCTTTTCATTTTGTGGTTCTTTATATTTCCAAACTCAAATTTGAAAGATAATGGTCAGGCAAATTGTAACATTTGTTACAATTACATATTTTTATAAAAAAAAGAATCATGGACTGTTCTCTTCTTGTCAGCGCGCCTTTGTTCTCGGGTTACGGGGAAAAGGAGATCGAAAAGATCCTCTCAGGTATCAATCATCGGTTGAGACGATTTCGATCAGGGTCACTCATTGCCATGAACGGCGAAAAGGTTAATTCCCTCAGGCTTGTAATCAGCGGGATTACAAAAGGGGAAATGGTCGATTTCTCCGGCAGGATAATCAAGATAGAGGAAATTCCGGCACCCGGTGCTCTTGCAGCAGCGTTTATATTTGGTAAAAAGAACAATTTCCCGGTCAACGTGATTGCAATGACTGATGTGGAAATCCTTATCATCGAAAAAGAAGAATTCCTGAAACTCCTTATCAGACATGAAAGGATCCTTGTAAATTTCCTTGAAATGATCTCAACACGTTCTCAGTTCCTCTCTGAGAAGATCAAATTCCTGAGTTTCAAGACTATTAAGGGCAAGCTTGCTCAATATTTTCTCCAGAGGACCGGTAATAAATCCAGTTCCTTTGTACTCGATGTAACCCAGAATGACCTGGCTGACTACTTTGGTGTAGCAAGGCCATCAATTGCCAGGGCTCTCGGGGAAATGGAAAAAGACGGTATCATTACCGCCAGAGGCAGGTACATAACAATAAAAGACGGTGAGAAGCTGTCGATGCTAACAGCAGAATAAGCAGAAGACAGCGTGGCTTACGATCGTGGAAGTGTAATGAAAAAACATGTTCCTTCACCTTCCTTACTGTCAACGCTTATCGTTCCTTTGTTGATCAGTATCAGTTCATAGCAAAGCTTCAGTCCCAGTCCGGTTCCTTTTTCATTCTCGGTCCCCGGAGTACTTGTGATCTCAGTTGAGGTAAACAAAAACTTCTGCTTTCCGACCGGTATACCTATTCCGTTATCGCATATCTTAAGCAGAAGCTGCCCTTCTTCATGCGATTTGTCCTTTAGGAGTATGCTTATTCGGCCGCCCCGTGGCGTGTACTTAACCGCGTTTGACAACAGGTTCCTGATTACTATATCGAGAAGGTCCTTATCAATATAAGCCATTGAGCTTCCCACCTGCGTGAAATTGACTGATATCTCCTTTTTGTCAGCTGTTTCCTTGAAGATACTCAGGTTGGTGAGAATAATATCAGCCAGGTTCCTTTTTGCAGGCGAGTATTTTATTTTATCCTCCTGACCTCTTCCCCATACTAGCATATTTTCGAGGAGAGAGATTACCATCTGGGCATACTGGATACTGGAGTTAGCAAGAGTATCATACTTTTCTCTGTACTCTTTTTCCTTGAGGAGGTTCAGCATGTAAAGTATATTAACCACGGGGCTCCTGAGATCGTGTGCTACAACAGAAAAGATCTTATTCTTCATCTGCACTGTCTCGGTGAGCTGCTTGTTCTGTGTGGCTATCCTGATATTTTGTTTTTCAATCTCTTCTTTCTGTTTCTGGATTGCCTGTGTCCTTTCGTTGACCAGAAGCTCGAGATTCCTGTTCATATATTCAAGTTCATTTTGCAGTCTGTCTTTTTCATAATAAGACCGTACCCATTTATATAACAGGAGCGCAGCCTGAATAAAGACAAAAACTACAACATTATATGAAAGAGTATATCCGAAGCTGCTTCCTGATCTGCCGAGTGAAACCCTTATGTCGTGTATCCCTCCTGCCACAAGTAAAAGGAATGCCAGAAAGTATATGATATCTATACTGTTCTTTTTCAGGATGCCCTGGAAACTTTTTACTATGGCATAGATCATAAGAATGATCATTGCAGGATAAATGATCATTGTATTGTAGCTGAAGATCTTTACCGGAATAAGGAGTGTAAGGAAGAAAGAAACTGTAAAATAGATTCCTATTACTGTCGCAAATAGTCTGAAATATTTTGAAGGATAAACTGTGGCCACAAACCACAGCCATCCTACGATTATGATATAGAGGACCATGTATTCAAACCTTACGGTCCATATCCATCCCAGCGGTGTAATATCATTGATAAGGAAATGACCTGTAAAGAAAGGCCTTAATGCAAGTCCGATTGTAGCCATTGAGAAGTAAGCCATGGTTTTCTCTTTCGGATAGATAATGAAGAAGAAGAGGAACAGAAATGAAAATCCCAGGAGAAGGCTTATGTTGGCCCACTCTGCGGCCCAGGTAGAGGCAAGGCGTTTTCTTGCCCTTTCAAATGTGCCCATTGTTATCGGAAGCCAGAATCCACCTCTGCGGTGAGAGAAATTAGCAACATTTATAACAACAGAAATTGTATCTGAAACAGGATTGAACCTGACGAAATTCCTCCTGTATTCAGGTTTTGTTTCTTCTGCCGACTTTCCCGGAAGGCCGTTCCCTCCATAATAGTCACCATTCAGATACAGATCATAAGATGAATCAAAAACGGGAAGATCAAATCCAAGAGGTTCCCTGTAACCCTTCGGCAGGAGAATGGTAAGACGGTAAGTGGCATATCCGTTTCCCTTTGTTTTGAATGTATTATCCGAATAATCGATCCAGTAAGATGGTACTTTCCCGTAAATGTCAGGTTTGATTTCCCTGGTCTGAAAATCGTATGGCCGGAGTAGTTTTTTCCAGTAGAATTCCCACTTGCCGTTGAGCTTCAGAATGAAATCATCCCTGTTTTCAATTCCGGTAAGATCAATAACCCCTTTCTCGGCTTTGGGAGAAGCACCATTGACTGGCTGGCTCCAAAGCAAGCAGACTGAAAACAAAAGGATAATGCAGGATCTCATTTGAGTCCTCTGTTTATTAGAAGGGCATCTACGCCCGGTTCTTTTCCCCTGAATGCGATATACATTTCAAGCGGATCCCTGGTCCCGCCTCTTGAAAGGATCTCATTTTCAAACTTTGAAGCAACTTCCTTATTAAAGATATCCCCGGTTTCCTTGAAAGCCTGAAAAGCATCAGCATCAAGCATCTCGCTCCAGTAATAGCTGTAATATCCTGAGGCATAACCGCTTGCCCAGATATGATTGAAATATGTCGACCTGTATCTCGGTTTTATTTCCGGTATCAGTCCGTATTTATCGAGTGTTCTCTTTTCAAATTCCCTTATGTCAGGATCAACCGGTTCACTTAGCATATGGTAGTCCATATCCAGCAGGGCGGCAGCAAGGAATTCGACTGTTGCGAATCCTGTATTGAATTTACTTGATTTATCAAGCTTTTCAACGATCTCTGCAGGGATCACCTCCCCGGTTTCATAATGTTTTGCATATTCTTTCAGCACTTCCGGCTCGAGGACCCAGTGTTCCATAATCTGTGAAGGCAGCTCGACGAAATCACGCGAAACGGCAGTCCCTGTGAAACCCGGGTATGTTGTGTTAGACAGTAACTGATGGAGGGCATGTCCGAATTCATGGAATAGTGTCTCTGCTTCAGTTGCTGTCAGCAACGCCGGTTTATCACCTGATGGCGGCGTGGAGTTTGTGACCATCGTAACAACAGGTGTGATCATATTGCCTTTAAGGTCACGGCTCTGGCTTCTGTAAACGCCGCACCAGGCTCCTCCGCGCTTTGAGTCACGCGGATAATTATCTATCATCAGGATCCCGACATGATTTCCGGCCCTTGTAACTTCAAAGGTAACAACATCAGGATGGTATTTTGGAATATTATTTCTTTCGCTGAAATTAAGGCCATAAAGCCTGTTAGCTACATAGAACATGCCTTTCATCACGTTATCGATCATGAAATATGGTCTTGTTATTTCGTCGTCAAGATCATATTTTTCCTTTCTGATCTTTTCGGTATAATACCACCAGTCCCATGGCTGAAGCCTGAATTTCCCGCCTTCCTTAGTAATCAGTTTCTGTTGTGCAGCAGCTTCTGCTTTGGCAACGGGAATGGCTGCATTCCAAACCTGAAGGAGGAAATCAATCACCCTTTCCGGAGTCTTGGCCATATTTCTTTCAAGGACAAAATCAGCATATGTATCATAACCCAGTAGTTGAGATCTCTCAACCCTTAACCTGGCAATCCTTGATATTATCTTTTTATTGTCGTTTGCATTATCGTTATCCCCCTTCATAAAGTAAGCTGTAAAGAGCTTCTCGCGGAGATCCCGCCTGTCGGAATACTGAAGGAAGGGTGTCATGCTGGGAACCTGAAGTGTGAAAACACACTTGCCATCCATTCCGTACGTCTTTGCAATTGAGGCAGCCTGCGCCCTTACACCTTCAGGCAAGCCGGAAAGGTCTTCCTCCTTATCAAGGATAAGTTTGAAATCATTTGTCTCAGCAAGAAGGTTCTGTCCGAACCGGACAGAAAGGACAGAGAGTTCCTCGTTTATTTTCCTTAGCTTTTCTTTGTTCTCAGGAGATAATGCGGCTCCGCTTCTTACAAAATCCTTGTACGTGTCATCCAGTATCTTCAGTTCCTCCTTTGTAAGATTGAATTTATCCTTGTTCTCAAATACCAGCTTTACTCTCTGGAATAGGCTGTCGTTGAGGCTTATATCATCATTATGCTTTGAAAGGAGCGGTGCAACCTCCTTATTGATCTCCTGGAGCGTGTCATTTGTATTAGCGGAATTTAATCCGCTAAAAACCCTGTTCACTTTTGTCAGTAGTTCTCCGCTGTAAATATATGGCTTTATTGTGTTCTCAAAATCAGGCTTGCCGGGATTGTTTATGATTGCTTTTATTTCCTGCTTCTGCTCTTCGAAGGCCTTCAGATAGGCAGGCATATAATGAGACGCTTTTATCTGATCAAATGGCGGTACTTCAAAGGGAGTCTCCCATTCATTAAAGAAAGGATTGTCGCTTTTCATTTTAGTCTTGCAACATGTAAACATTATAATTAATGCGAGGAATAAACTAAATCTTCTCATTTCAGGAATTCAGGTTATGATTTACGATGCCTAAAATACAAAATTGATTTAACTGTACAACAAAAATTATAAAAAGAGAAAGACATCTGGCGATGTCTTTCCATGATTAACTATAAACCTGATCGTAGAATAGGCCGAATGGCCTGTATAGAGAATTAATTAATCATTAATCAACAAATAGACGTCAGAAAAATGATTTTGTTGCCTTAAACAATGTTAAATTTCCTTAAAGAGAATGTTAAAAACTCATAAAAACGACTACCCTGTTTTTCTATGCAAAGAAGGAATTGTTAAGAATGAAGGTATATCCGATCACTTTTATGTCTAACTTGCAGTCAGAATGATCTTAGCTGACCTGAAATATCGTTTCAACTGGCAGCGTCTTGGCCGACGTCTTTACTGCTGCCTTATGTTCTACGCCTGACATAGGAGAATTCTCTCCTGTCTGTTCCTGGCTTTTCTATTTTGTCATTCTTCCAACTGAAAAATGAAAGGTTTGATATTTAACATTAATCGTTATTCGGTCCATGATGGTCCGGGTATCAGGGTTACATTCTTCATGAAAGGATGCCCTCTGTCATGCAGGTGGTGCCATAATCCTGAAGGTATTTCTCCTGACCCGGAAATAGCCGACCAGACCGAAAGGGTAGGGGAAAAGGAGTTCATTAAGAAGGAAGAAGCCGGGAAGCTTTATTCAGCTGGTGATCTTGTTGAAATACTTGACAGGGAGAGAATATTCATGGATAAATCGGGAGGTGGAGTTACTTTTTCAGGCGGCGAACCGCTTTTTCAGGCTGATTTCCTTGCCGAAGCCCTTTCAGCATGCAGGAACAGCGGTTATCATACCGCTGTTGATACCTGCGGTTATACAGAAACATCGAAGCTTCTGGCTGTAATGCCTTTTACAGAACTCTTCCTTTATGATATAAAACACATAGACGATAATATCCATTACCTTAATACAGGTGTGTCCAATGCATTGATATTGAATAATTTCAATGTACTCATGGAAAGTGGTAAAGATATTATTGTCAGAATTCCGGTTATTCCCGGTTTCAATGATGATCAGTCAAGTCTGGATCAGCTTAGGAGCTTTCTGATCTCAAAGAAGAGGAATAACCTTAAAAGGATAGACCTGCTGCCATACCATAAGACAGGCATCTCGAAATACAGGAAATTCAGAAGAGAAAACAAGATGGATGAAGTGGAACAACCCGGAAAAGAGAGGATGCTCGAATTGAAAGATTATTTCTCCGGAACCGGAATAAAGATTAAGATTGGCGGATAGAAATTTTTAATCAGGTAAATAACAATCTGTATGATAATATCAGAAAGGGTCAAAAAGTTACGGAAAGAAAGTCTTGATGCAGTCGAAACGCTGTCAGCCGAGAGAGCTCAGTTGATAACAATGTTCTATAAAAGTGATGCTGCAAGGGAATTATCTTCACCGGTAAAGAGAGCAAGAGCTTTTGAGTTCCTGTTGAAAAATAAAGCCTTATACATAGGTGAAGGGGAACTTATTGTTGGAGAGCGGGGCCCGGCTCCGAAACAAACTCCTTCGTATCCGGAGGTGAGCCTTCATTCCCTTGAAGATCTTGACATCCTTAATAAGCGGGAAAAAGTTTCATTTCTTGTTACTGAGGAAGTCAGGAATATCTATCGTGAACAGATAATTCCTTACTGGAAAGGCAGGAGTAACCGTGACAGGATAATGGATCTGATGGCTCCGGAGTGGCATAAAGCCTATAATGCTGGTATCTTCACTGAGTTTCAGGAACAGCGGGCGCCCGGACACACAGTGGCAGGATACAAGATCTTCACCAAAGGATTCCTTGATCTGAAAGATGAAATCAGCAAAAGTATTGCGCATATTGATTATCTGAATGACCCTCTTGCATATAATAAATATGAGGAATTAAAGGCAATGAACATTGCAGCTGATGCAATCATTATGTATGCTGAACGCTATGCCGTTGAACTTGATAATCTCGCACTGAAGGAAGACGATCCTGTAAGAAAAAATGAACTGACAAGGATGGCTGAAATATGCAGGAAAGTTCCTGCCCATGCACCCGGAACGGTACATGAGATGCTCCAGCATTACTGGTTCATTCATGTGGGAGTGATCTCAGAGCTAAATCCCTGGGATTCATTCAACCCCGGACGACTTGATCAGCACCTGTACCCCTTATTTAAGAAGGAAAGGGAGACCGGGTCTCTTTCGATGGAGGAATTATATGATCTATTGGGATGTTTCTGGGTAAAATTCAATAATCACCCGGCGCCTCCCAAGATGGGGGTAACGGCTTCAGAGAGCAGTACATACACAGATTTCTGCCTGATCAATCTTGGTGGTGTAAAACCCGATGGCAGCGATGCAGTGAATGAGATGTCATTTATCCTGCTCGATGTGATAAAAGAAATGAGGATCCTGCAACCAGGATCAATGGTTCAGATCAGCAATAAGAATCCCGATACATTTATTCATAAGGCTATTGATATCATCAGAACAGGATTCGGACAGCCATCGTGCTTTAATACCGAAGCCATTATCCAGGAGCAGCTGAGGCAGGGGAAAAGCATTACCGATTCCAGGAATGGAGGTGCTTCAGGATGCGTGGAGACAGGAGCTTTCGGCACTGAGGCCTGCTGGCTCACAGGGTATTTTAACCTTCCCAAAATATTGGAACTTACCCTTAACAATGGGTTCGACAAAAGAACGAAGGTGCAGGTCGGGTTACAGACTGGTTATGCATCCGATTATAAGTCGTTTGATGAATTAACAGAAGCTTATAAGGCGCAGATAAACTACTTTGCAGCTGTCAAAATAAAAGGTAACAACATTATTATGAGGACCTTTGCATCTTTTCTTCCTGTGCCTTTCCTCTCACTGATAATTGAAGATTGTATTAAAAACGCCAGGGATTACAATGATGGCGGAGCCAGGTATAATAACTCCTATATTCAGGGAGTTGGTTTAGGAAGCGTGACTGATATACTGACCTCAATAAGATATAATATCTATGACAGGAAGACCCTTACATGGGATGAAATGATAAAAGCAACAGATGCAGATTTTGAGGGATTTGAAGATATTCAGCGTGATCTCATTTATAACACTCCAAAATATGGTAACGACGATGATTATGCCGATCAGCATGCCGTTGCTGTTTTTGAGATCTTTCACGATGCTGTTAACGGGAAACCTGATTCAAGGGGTGGCGTGCACCGTATTAACATGCTGCCAACCACATCGCATGTCTATTTCGGAAGTGTAACCGGTGCTACAGCCGACGGGAGGAAGGCCCGGAAGCCTCTCTCGGAAGGTATATCGCCAAGTCAGGGTGCCGACAAACAGGGTCCTACTTCAGTTCTCCGGTCAGCTTCGAAGATAGATCATCTTAAGACCGGAGGGACGCTGCTTAACCAGAAATTCGCCCCGCAGTTCTTCGAGGATGAAGATAGTTATAAATGTCTTACAGCATTAATACGCAGCTATTTTGCACTTGACGGGCATCATATTCAGTTCAATGTCGTTGATGCATATACACTTCGTGAAGCTCAGAAACACCCGGAGTTATACCGTGACCTTATAGTCAGGGTGGCGGGGTATAGTGATTACTTCAATGATCTGGGCGAAGATCTTCAGAATGAGATCATTATGAGGACTGAGCATAGGTGTGAGCAGTGACCATTCTTATTCCCCCTTTGAAGTGGGCTAGGGGGATGTAACGGATGCAGGGTAAATTATAGGGTGAGTTGTTAGAAGTACTTAGAGTGCCTAGAGTGCCTAGAGTGCCTAGAGTGCCTAGAGTTAATTAAAAAGTTGGTATTGGTATGCACCATGCACCCTGCACCCTTTCCGCTGTCGCGAAATCGTCGCCTCACTACATTCTGCTCCGAGCACCCCTTCCTACTTCTTCTTATCTTTCACCTCATTGAATACCGAAGTTGCAGTTGCTACTATTCCTGCGATATCAGAGAGGTTGGACGGGAGGATCATTGTATTATTTGTTTTGGCGAGTCCGGAGAATGCGTTAAGGTATTGTTCTGCTATCCTGAGGTTAACTGCATTCAGGCCGTTCTCTTCAGAAATAGCTTTTGAGATAGCCCTTAAACCGTTTGCTGTTGCAGAAGCTACCTGTTCAATTTCAGATGCACGGCCGGCAGCCTCATTGATACGCCTCTGTTTTTCACCTTCTGACCTTAATATGAACTCCTGTTTATCACCTTCGGCAACATTGATCTTCGCCTGTTTCTGTCCTTCAGATTCTGCAATCAGTGCCCTTTTCTCTCTTTCTGCCCTCATCTGTTTTTCCATTGCATCGCGTATACTTTGTGGCGGAGAGATATTTTTTACTTCATAACGGGCAACTTTTACGCCCCATGGATCGCTTGCTTTATCAACTGCTTCAACTATTGTTGCATTAATTGATTCTCTTTCTTCAAATGTTTTATCAAGTTCAAGCTTACCTATGACGCTTCTCATTGTTGTCTGAGCTATCTGGATTGAAGCAAAACGGTAATTGTCAATTCCGTAAGATGCCCGCTGTGGATCCAGTACCTGCAGATATAGTATTCCGTCGACCTCTACAGCAATGTTATCGCGGGTGATACATACCTGAGGTGCAACGTCAATTGCCTGTTCTTTAAGGGTGTGCCTGTATCTTATTTTGTCGATAAATGGGATAAGTATCTGGAAACCTGCTGAATAAGTCCCCTTGTACTTACCAAGTCTTTCGACGATAATAGCCGTCCTCTGAGGGACGATCTTGATCATGGATGCAATTAGGATAAATCCCAGGAATATTACACCCACAAGAATAAAAGTAGTGCTTGATCCTTCCATTTCAATTATTTTTTGGTTCAACTATTAATTTGACATTCTCTTTGTTTACGATAATTACCGTTTGTCCAGTAGTAATTTTAAAATTTGATTCAGCTTTCCAGGTTGTTCCTTTGAATTCAACCTTACCTGCTTTGTCCGGTCCAAAATCTGAAAGAGCGAGTGCTTCCCTTCCTGTAAATTCATCTTCTACTGCAGACGAAAGATCCTCTTTACTGTAGAAAAATTTCTTCTGTATCATCCTTCTGAGGCCCACAAGACTAAGGACTGAAACGACAGCAAATATAATTATCTGAAGGTTGATGCCAGGGTTCCATATCAGGCATGTAATAGCGGCAGCCCAGGCGCCAAGCCCAAAGAAGAAGATAAAGAATCCGGGGATAACCAGTTCAGCCAGAAAAAATACCAGACCAAGTATGAACCAGAAAAGTTCTGGTCTGGAAAAAATGTTTGCGATCATAATTATTTGTTTTAGTTAATTGCGAGATATGTTTACATTAATGTAAAGATACAACAAAAAGAGATACAGCTGATCAAAATGAATATATAAAAGAATTGCATCTTTTCCTGCCTCAGAATTTCGGTTTATCAATTTTTTTTTGTATATTATGTCCATAATATTTCGTGATTCTGCTGCACTGGGTTCTTTGGTTCCCATCCGTTATATTACGGGATAAGTGTTTAATAATAGGATATTTAGTATTTTGAACAGCCTGCATATCATTAAAGTCAGAGAAGGAGGATTTTACATGGATAAGTTCCTGGATTATTTCGACAGCCGGCACAGGGAGTCAATACTGAGCAAATCTTCATCAGATGATGGCCCTGTCATAACTATTTCGCGCCAGACAGGCTGCGATGCCCGGCAGGTGGCTGAAAACGTTGTCGATCTGCTTAACCGGACAGGAGGGACTTCAAAATGGAGGTGGGTCGATAAAGATATCATTTATTCCATCGCTAAGGAATTAAATACTGATACCCAGAGAGTTGAATCTTTCTATAAGGGTATTGAGCTTTCCAATATGTCAGAAATGATCATGGCATTCTCAGGGGGGTTTGTAAGTGATCTGAGGGTTAAGAAAGCTATAAAGGATGTTGTCCTTTCACTTGCAAAAGAGGGTCATATAGTCCTTGTCGGAAGGGGAGGGGTTTCTATTGCCCAGAATATAGCAAATTCTCTTCACGTCAGACTAATCGCACCCTTTTACTGGCGTGTGAGCAATGTGATGAAGAAGAAGGAGATGGATATTGAAGCAGCTGAAGAGTATGTAGTGGATACAGATGAAAAACGGTTCAAACTTATAACTACCTTCCTGGAAAAGAAATCACTCAATATTGATTACCTGTTTGATATATCCATCAACCGCCATTCATTCAGCATTGAAGATATCTCGAAACTGATCGTTTCACTTTATGAGACGAAAGTAGGAAAACTGGTAGCCGAGAGAAAAAAATCATCTCCTGTGTTCTAGTAGGTAGAATTAGGTCTTGCAGGTCTTGCAGGTCTTGCAGGTCTTGCAGGTCTTGCATTCCGCTGAGCGGAACTGCCTCATCGCCTAAGGGCGACTCGTCAGGGTCCATAAGATCTGGTTTTGGGTTTTCATGACTTGCATGACTTGCACGACTTGCACGACTTGCATGACCTCTTCTATTATCAGATCCCGCTTATCTCTCCTATACTCTTTATATGACTGCTCAGCCTCTTGTCAAGGCTCTTCCTGTATGCCTCCCAGTCTTTGATGGGATATTTTGCCACACCGCTATCGATGGCAGCCCTGGCAACCGCGGAAGCTACCTGAGATATCAATCTCGGATCAAGAGGTTTTGGTATTATATACTCTTTACCGAATGTAAGCTTATCGGTATTATATGCTTTCAGCACAGAAGCCGGGACAGGCTCTTTGGCCAGTGATGCAAGCGCTTTAGAGGCTGCAAGCTTCATCTCTTCATTGATTGTGGAAGCCCTTACATCAAGGGCGCCCCTGAAGATGAAAGGAAATCCAAGCACGTTGTTTATCTGGTTCGGATAATCCGATCTGCCAGTTGCAAATATCAGATCGTTACGGGTAGCCATTGCATCCTCGTACGATATCTCGGGATTCGGATTTGCCATTGCAAAAACGATCGGTTCCTCAGCCATGGAAGCCAGCATCTCCTTTGTCAGAATGTTGGCTGTGGAGAGCCCTAGAAAAAGATCAGCACCCCTGACAGCCTGGGCCAGTGTGTCAATATCCCTTTCAGTGACGAACATCTGCTTGTATTTATTGAGGTCTTTTCTCTTGTTGTTTATCACACCTTTTGAATCGACCATCACGATATTCTCTTTCCTGACACCAAGGGCCAGATATAGTTTTGAACAGGAGATAGCTGCTGCGCCGGCTCCGCAGACGACCAGTCTGATCTCTTCGATCTTCTTGCCCGTTATCTCGAGAGAGTTCAGAAGCCCGGCGCCTGAAATGATTGCTGTCCCATGCTGATCATCATGAAATACCGGAATATCGAGCATCTCCTTCAATTTTGTCTCTACTTCGAAACATTCCGGAGCTTTTATGTCTTCAAGATTTATGCCTCCGAAAGTGGGAGCGATTTTTGCGCAAACCTCAATAAGCTTAGCAGGATCTTTTTCGTCAATTTCGATATCGAACACGTCAACATCGGCAAAGACCTTAAACAACAATCCTTTCCCTTCCATAACAGGTTTCCCTGCCATGGCTCCGATGTCACCAAGGCCCAGTACTGCCGTCCCGTTTGAGATAACAGCTACAAGATTCCCTTTTGCAGTGTAATTATAGACATCTTCAGGCTGTTTTTGAATCTCCAGGCATGGAAAGGCAACGCCCGGTGTATAGGCAAGACTCAGATCGAACTGGGTACCGTAAGGTTTTGTCGGTATCACTTCAATTTTACCATGACGGCCTCTGCTATGGTAGAGAAGCGCATCTTCTTTTGTAACTTTTGGCATGTTCAGCTATTAAATTAGTAGTTAATTGTCAGGATCAATTCACTAATGGTCGGGTGCACGGATCATCAGGAAAATATATTTCCAAATTATAATAAAAAAAATTGAAAATCTATGAGATATATCAGAAACAAAACAATCCCTTTCCCACAAAGTTATCTTAATTCTAAGTGGTTGCAGGGAAGGGTGTTTCAGTTCTCCAGTAAGGGTGACCGAGGCTGTCTCAAAAGCCGCCTTCTCTTTACCTGTCCCTAAATCCCGCTGATACGGGACTTGCTCATATTTGGTATTTTAGAGAACCCCCCAGGGACACTAATCTTCATACACATCTTTATTTTATTCTCTGCCGAAAGGAGGAGATCCTGTGCATCATTCCTGGCTCACCAAAAGTTATCTCGTATATATCCGTACAGTAATACCTCTGTATAAAGATTAGTTCAGGGGGCAGGGAGTAATTCTATTGGCTTTTAAGACAACCTCTTTGACTATTCCTGTGTTTATTGCCGTTCTCTCAATTAATTTACGGTAAGCGTAGTTTTCAGGAGATCTTCATCGCGAGAGGAATTTCCAACCATGATATCAAATTCTCCCGGTTCAACAACATATTTATAGTCAATATTATGGAAAGCAAGCTGCTCTTTTCCAATATCCAGAATTACAGTTTTTGTTTCCTTTGGTTTCAGTGATACTCTTTTGAAACCTTTCAGTTCCTTAACAGGTCTTGTGACAGAACTCACTTTATCGCGGATATACAGCTGGACGATTTCATCACCGGCTCTCGTGCCTTTATTGGTGACGTCAACTTTTACTCTTGTCGTTCCGCCGGTTTTTATCCGGGATTTTTCAAGACGCAGATTTCCGAATTTGAACTGTGTATAGCTCAATCCGAAGCCAAAATGATAGAGCGGCAGGTTATCCTGCGACAGGTATTCATTAGCCTGGGCGCTGGGTTTGAAATTGTAGAACATTGGTATCTGGCCGGCAGATTTCGGGAAAGTAATTGTTAGTTTGCCCGAAGGATTCACATCGCCGAAAATAATATCTGCAGCTGCTGTACCGGTCTGCTGGCCCATATACCAGCCTTCGATTATTGCCGGTGCGTTTTTTGCCAGATAATTCACCGACAGGGGTCTGCCGTTCATCAGGTAGACAACGACCGGTTTCCCGAGGTCCATAATTGCCTTTACAAGATCATCCTGCTGACCGAAAAGGTCGAGTGTCATATCATCACCTATATGTGTTTTGGCCCATGCTTCACGGCAAAGGTGCTCATTCTCACCGATAGCCAGCACTATCACTTCAGCTTTTGAAGCTACAGTCACAGCTTCATCAATGAGTTTCATATTCTCCTCTTTTGTCGGGAATTTGATCTCATCAAGCTTCCAATTGAAGTATGGTATAGTGGGATTTGAAGTTATCTTGCATCCCTGAGCATGAAGGACTTCAGTTTTCGGGCCAGCCTTTTGTCTGATCCCTTCAAGCAGTGTAACTTTCCTGTATGGTTCACCGGCATAGCCTCCGAACGATACATAATCGGCACAGGGTCCTATTACGGCAATTGTCTTGTACTGACCCTTTTTAAAAGGCAGTAAACCGTCATTTTTCAGGAGGACAATTGACTCCTGGGCTGCTTTTAGAGCAAGTTTCTCGGATTCGGGATCTTTTGTCACCTTAACAGCTGCATCTGCATCGACGTATGGATTCTCGAATAATCCGAGATTGAATTTCAGTTCAAGAACCTGTGCAACTGCCTTATTGAAATCAGTGATTTTGATCTTTCCTTTCTTCAGTAGTTCAGGAAGGAACCTGTAGCAGTTAGCCTGTGGAAATTCATACTGGACGCCTGTGTTAAATGCGATCCTGGCAGCATCTTTCAGATCGTTGGCTACGAAGTGTTTTATGGTAAGCTGCTCAACGGCATAATAATCAGAAACTATCATTCCCCTAAATTTCCATTCTTTCCGCAGTACATCCTGCAGGAGCCATTTGTTAGCATGAGACGGGACTCCGTCAACTTCATTATATGACGGCATTATGCTGGCAGGTTTTACTTTGCTTATACACATTCTGAAAGGAGGCATATGATAATCGCGCAGGGTCCTGACTGCATAGCTGGCAGGTGCTGTGTTCTGTCCGCCATCCGGCTGGCCGTGTCCGACTAAGTGCTTTAACGTAGCAGCTACGTGTCCCCTGGCAATCCTTCCGCTTGCTGAACCCTGAAGTCCCTTCACAGCAGCACAGCTTAGTGTTCCGTTGAGATAGGGATCCTCACCGTATGTTTCTTCGACTCTTCCCCATCTGGGATCACGGCAGACATCAATCACAGGGGAAAGAACATGATGAGCACCTCTTGTGCGGATCTCCCTGGCGATTACACTGTAAACTTTCTCAAATAGTTCCGGATCCCACGAACATGCGAGGCCTATTGCCTGGGGAAAGACAGTCGATTCAGGCCGCATCATTCCATGCTGCCCTTCATCGACAAAAAGAACAGGTATCCCCAGCCTTGTCTTTTCAACAAAATATTTCTGGATCCTGTTCCGTATTTCTACTGTCTCTTTTACTCCGAAAAAGGTAGGATGTATTGAATTTGCACCCTTCCCGAAGGTCTCTTTCACCTTCATATCATCTTTCATGAATTCAGCATCGAATTCATCAAGGCCCCCTCTCCATAGACCCATAAGCTGGGCAGTTTTCTCTTCTATTGTCATTCTTGAAAGGAGATCTTTGACCCGTTTTGAAACTGCAAGTGCAGGATTTTTGTAGGCGGGGACCTTCTCAGTTTTGGTCCTTTTTTTACCTTTTGAAATTCTTTTAACCATGATATATCATTTTTATTATTACACGATTATTGTGATTTACGCCTTTCGGCAAGCTCATCCTGCATCTTGATCTCAGCTGTCTTGTTTATCTGGTAGAAGAAAAGCAATACTATTCCGGCTATAAGGAAAACTGAGGGCCAGACACTTGTAATCAATCGGATACCCAACTGTGTATGAGCTGTTTGTTCAACATTGGCAACATAACCATAAATATTAAGCAGTGAACCTGCAAGAGCTCCTCCGACTGCCAGTCCTACTTTCAGCCCGATTATTATTCCTGCAAATGTTAAGGCTGTGGCTCTGCGGTTATTCTTCCATTCGGAGAAATCTGCAACATCGGCCATCATTGCCCATGGCAGAGACATAGCAGCAACGCCCCACATAAACTGGAAGAGGGTCTGCAGAATTAGAGTAAGACCGATATTCTCCGGTGAAATAACGATAAACAGGGTTGCAAACAATACAGCGAGAACAAGTCCCGAACGGAAGACATCTCTCTTTCCGAATTTGTTTGCAAGAGGCCGGGAGACAACCAGTCCTACAATACATGCAAGCTGACTGATAATATTTATTATGCTGAAAGCATTACCTGCTATGTCGGCATCAGGTCCGATCATTCCAAGTTTATCTATCAATCCGAAGAGACCCTTGTTAAGCACTTCAAGCATCGATATCATGCTTGTTTCATCAAGATAGTATTTGAAGAAATACAGCAGGATACTGTTCCTTATCCCGAGGAATATGAACAGCATTATAAACACAAGGAACATGATGAGCCATGGTCTGTTCTTAAGAAGGTCGCTTATATCCTGTTTAAGAGGCATCGGTTCTTTTACAGCAGGCTTTATCCTTTCTTTTGTTGTGAAGAATGTTATCAGCAGGAAGATTATAGCCAGTACGCTGAAAATGCCCATCGTTATCTGATAGCCTTTTGCACTGTCGCCTTCTCCAAAATGATTGACCATAGGCAGTGCAAATCCCTGAATTGCAAGTGTGGCAAGTGTGACAACAATGAACCTTATCGAGGAAATACTGTTTCGTTCAGCCATATCACCTGTTATTACTCCGCTTAGAGCTGCATAGGGGACGTTATTTGCTGAATATATTATCATCAGGGCTATGTACGTGATGTAGGCATAGATAAGTTTTCCGGACGGTCCGAAGTCAGGAGTTGTAAAGGCTAGGAAACCTATAATACCAAATGGTACGGCCGTCCAAAGTATCCAGGGACGGAACTTGCCCCAACGCGTATCTGTCCTGTCGGCCACTACACCAAATACAGGATCAGCAACAGCACCAATGAGCCTGGCAACAAGGAAGAGCCAGCCGGCTGCAGCTGCCGAAATGCCAAACGAATCGGTATAGAAACTCAGCTGTAAAAGCATGATTGTCTGAAAAATAAAGTTAGCTGCGCCATCACCAAGGCTGAAGCCGACTTTTTCCCTCATAGAAATTTTTTCTGCCATTTTTATCAGTTTAGGATTAATGATTCACGAAGATAAGAAATCAATTAGAAAGATTTAGATGTTAATCACCCTCTAAAAATAGAATATTTTTTCGTCTTGTTCATATTGTAAATTGATTTTAAATAATGCAAATTGCGTAAAAATGCAAATATGTGATGAGACGATCATGCGGGGAATGGTTCACATTTTGTAGCTTAAAGCCTTAATAAAAGCAGCTTATCTGTCTGTATATCCATGGAGAAAAAAAAGATCAACCGTCGAAATTTTATCAGCAGATACGCTTCTGCTGCATTGGCATTTACGATAATACCCCGTCATGTATTGGGCGGACCAGGTTTCATGCCTCCCAGCGATCAGCTTACTAAAGGTATAATAGGTGTTGGAGGAATGGGTTTGAGCCATTTTGATTATGAGGGAACAAAGCTACTTGCTGTTTGCGATGTTGACAGGAACCACCTTAAGAGTGCTATAGAAAAGGCGGGGGGGAATATTGACGGATACCACGATTTCAGGGAGCTGATTGCCAGGGATGATATTGATATAATTCATATTGCCACTCCGCCTCACTGGCATGGTATCATCTCAAAAACAGCGGCAGAGGCCGGAAAGGATATATGGTGTGAAAAACCAATGACCCGGACTATCGGTGAAGGAATAAAAGTTGTCGAGGCGATCCGGAGAACGGGAAGTATGTTCCGGCTGAATACCTGGTTCAGGTTCAGTGATCAGTTTTATGGGATGGAGACAACGGTGAAGCCGTTGAAGAAAATAGTTGATAGCGGCATCCTGGGATGGCCACTTAAGGTTACGGTAAGCGGCATAACCGGTTTCGACTGGAAATTCTACTGGAGCGGTCTCCACCAGCTTCAGCCAATGCCGGTTCCGGAAGAGCTGGATTATGATCTCTGGCTCGGCCCGGCTCCATTCAAACCATACAATCCTGAAAGGGTGCACTCCAAATTCAGAGGTTACTGGGATTACGACGGAGGAGGACTGGGTGATATGGGACAGCATTATCTCGATCCTGTCCAGTACCTGCTTGGAAAAGACAATACAAGTCCGGTCTATGTTGAGATCGATGCTCCTCAGCAGCATTATGATGCGGTCGGTTCATGGAAAAGAATAACGTATACCTATGAAGATGGTTGTACTGTGATACTGGATGGTGAAAATAGTGATAAGGACGCTGCCTATCTGGCGGGGCCTTACGGAAAAATCTATAAAGGTTTCAGATCAGATATTAAAGGCTTCGATAAGATCCTGAATTCATTACCTGATCCCGAACCCCAGTTAACGAGCTTCTCAGAATCCGTAAGAACAAGGAGGAAATTTGCCCTTAATGAGATAAACGGCCACAGGTCATGCACTCTCGTAAATCTTGGGGTAATAGCTGTTCGTCTTGGCAGAAACCTGAAATACGACCCTGTGAATGAGAGGTTTATCGACGATGAAGGAGCAAACAGGCTGATCGATCAGCCTATGCGTGATCCGTGGAGAATTTGATTATTTGTTTTGAACAATTTATATAGTTGGACATGAAAACCGGGAAAACATTTCTTATAATATTGACTCTTCTGATATTGTCGTCTGTCTCGTCGGCCCAGGATAAAAGAACGCTGGATACAAAGATTGCTGACCTTGTATCGCAATTTCCTGCAAGCAGCGCCGGATACCTGGAGAAGCTGATGAGTGAAATGACAGCTCTCGGACCAGAAGGCTTGACAGTGATATGTTCACAGATCCTTCCTCCCGGCTCCGGTGATGATATTAAACAGCGGTTCGCAGTTGAATCATACTCAAGGTATCTCTCCCGCAACAAAAATGAGACTTCAAGGTCTGAATGGGAAAAGATCTGCATATCATTTGCTACAAGCGCATCTGATAATAATGTAAAAGACTTCTTTATAAAACAGCTTCAGCTGGTTGGCAGTAACGAGACAGCTGAAGCCATGAAAAAGTATCTGTCGGATAAAGTCAATTGTGCTGCAGCGATTTCCGCTATAACGGCTGTTGGCGGCGAAACAGCAGAACATATTCTGGCTGAATCATTGAAAGACAGGAGCCTGCCCTGTGCAGCTTCAGTGATGAACGCTCTGGCATCAATGAATTCAGAACTGGCTGTGAATGAATACATACTATGGGCATCAGATCAGAACATAAATACAAGGGCAGCTGCATATAATGCGCTGGCCCGAAGCGGTGATCCCCGCGCTTACCCTATCCTGATGCAGGCAGCAAGAAGCTTCTCTTACAGGTGGGAGCATACGGGCGCAACAGCATCATTGCTTAACTATGCACTCCGTGTGGGGGAGAAGGGTGATATCAGGACAATGGACAGTATCTGCAAGCTTTTAATATCGAAATGTGAGGATGACCTTAGCATTCAGAATAAAACCGCAGCACTCGAAACCTATGTTCAGTTACATGGAATTGATGCCATGCCTGAGATCCTTAAAGCTGCTTCGCATTCGAATGCCCAGTTCAGGAATGCCGCGATAAACATTTCAGGATCTATACAGAATGATGAAGTTGTAAGCAGGTGGATCAGCTTTTATCCAAAAGCCATTGTTCAGGCAAAACCTGAAATATTAATACTGCTTGGAAAGAAAAAGGATAAGAGAGCTCTGAACCTTGTTTCCGGGGCGCTGAACGATCCGGATGTCAGTGTAAGGCAGGCTGCAGCTGCATCTATCACAGGTATTAAGGGCAGGGAAGCTGCTCCGGATCTTATAGCATACCTTGAAAAATACGACAGCGACAAGGATCAGGAGGCGGCTGTGGCAGCTCTCAAGACGATTGCAGGCAGAGAAGAAACTGAGCTTCTGAGACCAGTGCTGAAAGATGGTCGCTCTGCAGCGAAGAAAAGTGCAATTGAGCTGATGGCATGGAAAAAAGACCATAGTTATTTTTCTGATATACTACCTTTCTCAGCTTCCAGAGATCCTCTTGTGAGAAGTGCGGCTATCAAGGCACTTGCCGATCTTGCCGGTCCGGCCGATCAGCTGGAACTGATTAAACTTCTGGATATAACTGATAACGGCTCTCATATATCTGATCTCCAGACTGCTCTGATCAATGCTGCCAGTCAGGAAAGCGATCCTGAAATGAGATCATCAATAATTCTTGAGGGAATTAATAACATTGCTGGTAAAGAGAAACTTATACCTGTCCTTGCAAAAACCGGCGGTACAAAGGCTCTTTCTTTGGTTCTGAATGAATTCGAAAATGGCGGTCAGGAAATGCGGGAAGTATGTTTCAGGGCTCTGACTTCATGGAAGGACCATTCAGCTTCAGCAGCTCTTTTTGAGATATGTGCCTCTGGAAATAAGACATATGAAGGTCCTGCTTTCGAAGGTTATCTGAGACAGGTAAAAACTGCAGGGATAACAGATGAACAGAAGCTTCTGCTCTACAGGAAGATAATGCTATATGCTGTCTCAGCTGAACGAAAGAACCAGATCCTTACGGAAATTGGTAATCTCAAGACATATTCTGCACTGTTCTTCGTTGCGCAGTATCTGGATGATCCTTCTGCATCAGCAGCCGCTGCAAAAGCTGCAATGTATATTGCCCTTCCTTCTGTAAGTTCAAAGAAAGGAATGGAAGGCGACATTGTCCGGGAGATATTATATAAGGTATTGGATAAACTTTCAGGGCAGGAGGTTGAATATAATAAAGAAATGGTAAGCAAATATATTGCATCAATGCCTGCCGGAGAGGGCTTTTTAAAGATATTCAACGGGGTTGATCTCACGGGATGGCAGGGACTCGTTGAAAATCCGGTTGCACGGGCAGCAATGAAAACAGCAGAGCTGGCAAGGAAGCAGGCAGAAGCCGATAAGAAAGTCCCGCTTAACTGGAGTGTGAAAGATGGATGCATTGTATTCAACGGTGAAGGAGATAATCTTTGTTCTGTAAAGGAATATGGTGATTTTGAATTACTTGTCGATTGGAAAATATCAAAGGGAGGTGACAGCGGGATCTATCTCAGAGGCTCACCCCAGGTTCAGATATGGGATATCCAGAGAACTGACTCAGGCGCTGAGATCGGTTCCGGCGGGCTGTATAACAATCAGAAGAACATTTCAAATCCTCTGAAGGTTGCTGATAACCCGGCAGGCGAGTGGAATTCGTTCCGTATACTAATGACCGGAGAAAAAGTTTCTGTATGGCTTAATGGCGAACTTGTAGTTGATAATGTTACGATGGAGAATTACTGGGACCGATCAATCCCTATTTTCCCGAAGGGGCCCATTGAACTTCAGGCTCACGGAACTGACCTGGCATTCAGGGATATTTATATCAGGGAGATCCGGGACAACGAGTATAACCTGACTCCCGGAGAAAAGGAAGAGGGATTTGTTTCGCTGTTCAATGGAAGGAACCTTGATGGATGGGTAGGTGACAAGGTTGCTTATTACGTAGAGGATGGAGTAATCCTGACAAGAGCTGAACTTGAACATGGGGGTAATATCTATACCGATAAAGAATATTCCGATTTTATATTGAGGTTTGATTTCCTTCTTGCTCCCGGAAGTAACAACGGACTTGGCATCAGGGCTCCCCTGACCGGTGATGCAGCTTATGTGGGGATGGAACTTCAGATAATAGATAATACAACAACGGTCTTCGGGAAGCTTCAGCCATATCAGCTGCACGGTTCAGTTTACGGTGTCATACCTGCAAAACCAGGCTACCTGAGGCCGGTGGGAGAGTGGAACAGCCAGGAAGTCTATGCAAAAGGAAACAGGATCAGGGTAACACTTAACGGCACAGTTATTCTCGACGGCGATATTGCAGAGGCCAGCAAAAACGGGACCATTGACCACAGGGACGATCATACCGGATTGAAGAACAAGACAGGACATATCGGTCTCCTCTACCACAATTCACTTGTAAAATTCAGGAATATCCGGATAAAGGACCTGACAGGAATAAAAAAATAATTCAGGTTTATTTCCCGGGATAACCTACTGTTTGCGAAAGTATTATCACCTGGTTGGATCTCAGTCCCATTGCCGGGGCCAGTTTCTCCTTCGGGACCAGGCCTCTGACAACACTAACAAGGCCGGCTGAGGCACAATAAAGATATACATTCTGGGATATAAATCCGGTGTTCGCATATGACCAGAGAAGATCCGCATCTTTTATTGTATCACCTTCTCTCCGGCTCAGCTTAGCCATATCAGCCACATAAATAAGGTTTAAGGGAGCTGTTGCTACAAAGTCCTGAGAACCTGTCAATCCCCTGATATCCTTATTGCTGATCTGGATCAGCTTATGGGCAGAAGCTTCGTAAAGATAAAGCCCTGAGGACAATGCAACGTATACGTCTATCTCCTGTAAATTCATTGCTGAAGGAGCTGTCCTCATTTTTTGTTCAGGCCTGTTATAACCCCAGGCTGCCCAGAGAATATCCGATATCTGCTGCTGTGAAAGATTTTCCTGGGAATAACTGCGGGCACTCTTCCTTTCATTGAGGACCTGCATCAAAGGTTTACCGCCTTTTTTATCCGGCGCCGGTAGGGTTATATCCTGTGCTTTTAATGGAATGAAGAATACAGTGAATAGCAAACAGGTCAGAATTGTATTTATTTTTTTCATATTGATGTTCTTTAATCAGTTTGTTTAATTTGATCAGTTCTTCCTGAACATACGAGCTATCTTTACTGCAGCGGCCACCCTCTTTGTCAGACCTTCCCAGTCCTTCTTCTGGATCAGTTCCTTTGTTATAAGATTTGATCCGATTCCTACGCAAGTAACGCCTGCTTCGAACCATTCCCTTAGGTTTTCGACAGTAGGTTCAACACCTCCCGTAGGCATTATGCTTGTCCAGGGACATGGTCCTTTGACAGATTTGACAAATTCAGGTCCGCCAACCGATGATCCAGGAAATATTTTCACTATTTCGGCTCCAAGTTCTTCGGCATAGCTTATTTCGGAGAGTGATCCGCAACCCGGTGACCATAGTATTTTGCGACGGTTGCAGACCTTTGCCATTTCAGCATTAAGAACCGGAGAAACTATAAAATTAGCTCCGAGCTGAATGTACAGGGATGCTGTTCCGGCATCGATGACTGATCCGGCTCCCATGATCAGGCTTGGGATCTCTTTCTCAGTCCATTTATTCAGTTCACTGAACAACTCATGGGCATAATCGCCTCTGTTGGTAAATTCAAAGACATTTATCCCGCCATCGGCACAGGCTTTTATTACATTTCTGCAGATCTCAGGATCTTTATGATAAAATACGGGAATGATTCCGGATTCCCGCATTTTAAGTATTACATCAATTCTTGTAAATCTGGCCATGATATTTTTCAATTATTACAAATGTATCTAAAAATTGCTTTTGCCCAAATTGATGTTTGGGTCTTTTATCTTTATAATAATTATCTTCGTTCATTAAACTTAAAGAATGGCTTTAAACTATATCTGGATCGCCTTTTTCCTTATTGGTTTCGTTGTTGCCCTGGGGAAACTCATTTTAACAGGTAATATGCAGATCTTTAATGATCTGGTAAATGCGGTTTTTTCAAATGCAAAGACCGGTTTTGAGATATCTCTCGGCCTGGCCGGTGCGCTGACTCTGTGGATGGGACTGCTTAAGGTTGGAGAGAAAGGAGGGGTTGTCACAATGCTGGGTAAGGCTATCGGACCCTTGTTCCAGAGGCTCTTTCCGGAGCTTCCCAAAGGACATCCTGCCTACGGATCAATAGTTCTTAATCTGGCAGCCAATATGCTTGGGCTCGATAATGCCGCAACACCTGTCGGCCTTAAAGCGATGAAAGAGATGCAGGAGGTGAATCCTGACAAGGACACTGCTTCAAACGCACAGATCATGTTCCTTGTGTTGAACGCTGCCGGCCTGGTTATAATACCTGTTAGTGTGATCGTTTACAGGATCCAGCTCGGAGCTGCAAATCCGGCAGACGTATTTATTCCTATTATGATCTCGACTTTCTGCGCCTTGCTGACCGGAGTGATAAGCGTAGCGGTAATCCAGAAGATCAATCTTCTTGATAAAGTGATCCTGGCATATCTGGGAGGTCTGACAGCTATTGTTGTTGGTATTGTAATTTATTTCAGTAACCTGCCAAAAGACCAGATATCGGCTGTCTCAACATTCACTGCTAATTTTATTCTCATTTCGGTTATCGTCCTGTTCATTGTACTTGCCGTTATTAAAAAGGTGAATGTTTATGACGCTTTTATCGAGGGTGCAAAGGAGGGATTTAATGTGGCAGTGAAGATCATACCTTTTCTGGTTGCAGTCCTGGTAGCAATCGGCATTTTCCGTGCTTCAGGCGCTATGGATTTCATTATCGCCGGCATAGCCCGGTTTTTCGAGTGGCTTGGTATAGATACCCGGTTCACTGGAGCTCTTCCGGTTGCGTTCATGAAACCGTTGAGCGGAAGCGGAGCCCGCGGTCTTATGATAGACGCTATGACCACTCACGGCCCCGACTCATTTATCGGCAGACTGGCCTGTACAATGCAAGGCACTACGGATACGACATTCTATATAATTGCAGTTTATTTTGGTTCAGTAGGTATAAAGAACACCAGATATTCAGTTGGCTGCAGCCTGCTGGCTGACCTGGTCGGATTCACTACGGCTATCCTGATAGCATATTTATTTTTTGGATAAGTTCATTTGAGAAAATAAAAACTTTAATAAAATGGATCCGTATGAATAAAATATTTATATGCCTTCTGACAACACTAATTATGATTTCCTGTCGTAAAGATAATATCGGAAAGAGAGGTCAGGTTTCAGTGGATTCCACTGATATTACAAATAACTTCTACGATAATACTGAAACATTTATTCTTCCTTTTAACGAACTGGTGGTCGATGGTGAAATAGCCAATCCCGGGAGAGTAGATTTTACATCTCTGCAAAAACGATCCGTGATTGTAAAGGAAGCCCTTCTCGATGAACGTTCGGGAAATAAATTTACCGGAGCGTTCAGATATGATGGTTATTCTTTGTTCGATATACTTGAAAGGAGCGTAATTAAAAAGGCAAATGCTGAGGAATATGATTCAATAATAGATCTTTATGTAGAAGTGGAGAATCTCAGCGGTGAGAAGGTGGTATTCAGCTGGGGAGAAATATTTTATCCGAATGATCTGCATAAAATAATTATAGCAACAGATGTGGCAAGGATAGTTCCGTCAAAAACAAATGAGTTGTGGACACTTCCAACATCTTCAAAGATAGTGGCATCTGCGGACCTGATAACTGAAAGAAACATTTCAGATCCGATAAAGATAACTGTACGTTCTTTCCCGAAATCTTATAGGGTGACAAGAGAAATGTCTCCACTGTACTCCGGTAAAATAAAACTTATTGATAAGGGAAAAGTTGTGGGTGAGCTGGTATCAAATCCTGATACGGTAAGGAATGTGACGTATAACACAGTATTCTATGGACGAGGCAAGGGTATTCACAGCACTTCGCCTTTTACCGGTTCTATGCTTAAAGATATCCTTGCAGCTTATTATCCCGTCAATGAGGCGAACCTGAGAAGCGGTATTTTCTGTATCGCCGGAGCTGATGGTTACAGGTGTGCAATGTCATTCTCAGAACTGTTTAACAGGAACGATCAGAGGGAATACCTTCTGATAAGAACCGAACCCGGAGAAGACGGGGGTTTATACAGGATCTTCGCAGCCTGCGATTTCTTTTCCGACAGAGCTATTAAATCAGTATGCGAAATACAGTTGAACTTTTAAATAATCCTGTTCTAAATGAATAACAGGGAAATTGCAGAACAAATTTTTCTGGCCGGGATTAAAGGAGTGCTTCCGGGGAAAGTAATCTGTGATCTTATTTCAATAAAAGGCTCACTTCTCAGGATTGGATATCTGAGTTTTGACCTTGACAAGATAAGTAACATCTGCATCGTGGGAGCTGGAATTTCAAGCGCTGCCATGGGACACTACGTCGAAAACATACTTGAAGACAGGATAAACACAGGTTATATAGTCACAGGGTACAGTCATTTTTGCCGGCTTCATAAAATTGAGGTAGCTGAGGCTGCCTGTCCGGTACCTGACAGGAACAGCTTCATGGCTGCTGAAAGGATAAGGCAGATAGCCGTAAATGCCAGTGAAAATGATCTGGTGATCTGTCTGTGGTCGGGAGGAGGATCAGCATTAATGGCAGATTATCCCGCAGTATCTTCACCCGAAGATGTAAGCTATATGTATGGACTTCTTATGAAAAGTGGTGCGGATATCAGGGAGATAAACATTATTTTAAAACATCTTTCCGCGATCAAGGGAGGATACCTTGCAAAGCATATCTGGCCGGCAAAAAGTGTGAGCATTCTTTTATCAGACGTGCCGGGCGATCCTCCGGACTTGATCGCATCGGGACCAACACTTCCGGATGATTCAACATTCGATGATGCCATAAAGATCCTTGAAAATAAAAATCTTGTCTCAGAAGCTCCGATAAGACTTGTCAATTATCTCTTTGAAGGACGCCAGGGAAAATGGCCTGAGATGCCAGTGACAAGTGATCCTGTATTTGGAAATAGCACTTTCGTTATGGCAGGCTCAAATAAAACAGCCCTGCAGGCATCAAGAAATGAAGCTGAGCAGATCGGGCTTACGACATTTATTGTCACTCCGGAACTGAGCGGAGATGTCTCGAATGCCTGTACATTTATCATTGATAAAATATCTGAATACAAAAACGATGATAACATTAAGAAACCGGTCTGCCTGCTTTTCGGCGGCCGGACTACAATAAGGCTGACTGCTGACGGCAGGGGAGGAAGAAACCAGCACCTGGCTCTGTCTGCAGCTTTACAAATAAAACATATTCCGGGTATAACGCTTCTGGCAGCAGATTCAGATGGAAATGATGGTGATACAGGTATGGCAGGGGCAGTTGTCGATTCAGAAACTGTGAACCGTGCTCTTGAATCCGGCATCGACCCTGAAAGCTTTTTTTACAGATTTGATTCGTTCAGTTTTTTCAGGGCTGCCGGGGGTCATATATACACTGACCGGACAATGACGGATGTGATGGACATCATAATAGCAATTATTGATTAAGTGATTTATTTAAAAATTCTGGTAATTTTAGACTTCTGAAAAATGGAAGTCATTTCTGGTATCTCAATTATGAAAAGGATCGTTCTACTGGCATTATTTCTGACTGTCCTGGCAACCCTTAAAGCCCAGCAGGGATCACCTCTTCTTACTCATTATACTGAAAGCAGGGACATTGAGAACCAAAACTGGGCAATCTGCCAGGATGAGAACGGAGTAATGTTCTTTGCTAACCGAAAGGGCATACTTACATTTGACGGAGAGGAATGGGCTCTGGTAAGGTTATCCACAATTCCTTACTCGATGAAGAGAAATCCCGGCGATGGTAAAATCTATATAGGCGGATATAACAACTTCGGATATCTCGAGAAGGAACCGGCTGGAACCTACGAATATGTTTCACTATCAGGTGAAATGATCGGTATAGGAATTATTACCAGAATAGTCTTTAATGATTCACTTGCCTGGTTTTACGGAGAAAAGTCAGTTATCAGGTTTAATCTTAAGGAAGAGGAATTCGAATTGATGCTGTATTCCAAACCTGGCCTTCCTTTCACAGGACTTGTTGTTACCCCTAAAAATACTTTTGTTAATGTCTCTCAAAAGGGTCTGCACCGGATTGACAGCGATACATTGTTCCCAATCGTGACAGGTTATCTTACTGAAAATGAGGACATACTCTTTTCACTCCCTTACAACAGGAATAATGTATTGTTAGGATTGGGGAGCGGGAAGCTTTCGCTTTTCGATGGCATGAAACATGTTGATTACAAAATTAATGATGATAATTATCTGAAAGAGAATATTCTGTCTGAAGGTATTGTTCTCGGTGATACTGCCTATGCATTCTCCACGCTTGAAGGAGGAGCAATAGTTGTCAGCAAGCTTAGCGGGAAGGTACTTTTCACGATAAACAATCAAAATGAACTGCCCGATGATGAGGTTTTTGCCATAGGTTCCGATAAATCAGGCGGGCTCTGGTTGTCTCATCAATATGGCCTGACAAGAGCTGATCTTAACCTGCCTGCATCCAATTATTCAATCTTCCCTGGTTTACGTGGAAACCTTTCAAATGCTCTTACTTTTAAAAATGAACTGTACGTAGCAACAAGCGAAGGTGTTTATTACCTGTCTGAAGTAAAAAACTTTACAGAAGTCGATGTTCTTATTAAAAAAGCACCGCCGGTAAGAAAGATAACTACTCCTTCGACTACCAGAACTGATAACGAAACACCAAAAACAAGAAGAAGCATTATTTCCAGGATTCTTGGCAGGCATTCTGATCAGGAAAGTGAAGATAGTTCAGATGAACCTTCCGTGGCAGACGAAATAGAACCTGAGGAAGAATATACCTGGAAGAAAATAAGTAAACTCAAATCAATAGATCATATCTATAAAAAGGTTGACGGATTAAATGAAAAATGCCGGCAGCTGGTATCAACACCCTACGGGATCCTTGCTGCAACCAACAAAGGACTTTACAGTATCAGGGATCATAAAGCTTTTCTGATAACCCCGAACAGGTATATAAACTTCATATCATGGCTGCCTGTGGGAAGCAGATACTGGGTAGGCTCTGATAATGGTTACTTTGCGGTAAGTTGTCTTAACGGGAAATGGAGAACCGAAATACCAGACCAGGATTTTTACAATCCTGTTTTTTCAATCTTCCAGAGAGACAGCAGAACACTATGGCTTGGAATAGACAATGCTGCTTACAAGGCTAACCTCCAGGGCTATAATAATAAGGTCACTTACATGCCCTATGCTCTTCCAAATGATTTCCCTGAACGTTATATGCTGGATTTTATAAATGACACTGTTTTCATTTTTACAGAGGCAGGTATAAATTACTACAACAGTGACTCAGACCGGTTTGAAACTTTTTCTGCAGGACCATCAGAAGATCTTGAGATCATCTCTCCTTTATCAAACCATCGTTTTTTTAAACAGGGCAGAGAGTGGAGATCACTTGATTCAAAACAGAGAATCGGAGATAAAGAACTTTCTCTGCTTAAGGTCTTTGACGATATAGTTTCAATAACAATCGAATCTGACAATCTGTGGATCATTGACGGGAAAAACAGATTGTTTGGGATCGACCGCAAACGTTATTCCGGTATCAACCCTTCGATAAATGTATTGATTAAGAGTATTTCCAGTGGAAAAGGAATGAAGTTTGCACTTGATGATATTAATTTTGAGAGAGGAGATAACATAATTAACTTCAATATTATAGCACCCGGTTATCTTAAACAGAATACCACCCGGTATCAGTATTATATTAACAGGGAAATGGATGACTGGTCACCATGGTCTGAAAGAACAACATATGACAGAACTGTTTCAAAACCCGGTGAATACACTCTGCAGGTCCGAGCGAAAGACCTGTGGGGTAATATCAGTGAATCTCAATCAGTAAGATTCACAATTAAAGCGCCACTGACACAAACGCCGGGTTTTTATGTGCTGTCAGGATTGATGCTTCTATCCCTGATAATATTTATAATCCGATTCAGGGAGAGACAACTTGTCATAAAAACCAGACTGCTTGAAGAGAAAGTGAAGGAGAGGACATTTGAGATTGAGTCACAGAAACATGAAATAACCTCGAGTATTGAGTATGCAGGAAGAATTCAGATGGCAATGCTGCCTGTTGAAGATCATTTCAGGGAGACTTTTTCAGATTATTTTTTGATATTCAAACCAAGAGATATAGTAAGCGGGGATTTTTACTGGATAGGGGAGGACAGCAAATCAATTTTCTTCACAGTTGCAGATTGCACGGGACATGGTGTTCCCGGAGCGTTCATGAGCACAATGGGGATATCAACCCTTAATGAAATAATCGCCAATAATCGTAACCTGGCTGCAAATAAGGTACTGAATCTACTCAGAAAAAAAACAATGACTGCTCTCCATCAGACTGGGAAAGCAGGAGAAGCCGCCGATGGAATGGACATTGCATTCTGCGTCCTTGATAAGAACAGGACAAAGCTCCAGTATTCGGGAGCTTTCAATCCCCTGTTTCTCTTCCAGGGAGGAGAGTTTAAGGAATATAAAGCTGACAGGATGCCAATAGGAATTCATTATGGCAGGGAGATACCCTTTACAAATTATATTATCAATGTAGCAAAGGGAGACACTATTTATATCTTTTCTGACGGTTATAGTTCTCAATTCGGTGGCCCGGAAGGTGGTAAATTCAAAAAGTATAATCTCAGGAAACTGCTTTCGGAGATATATTACAGACCAATGATTGAACAGCAGAATATCCTTCTGAATGAATTCGAAAGATGGAAGGGTAATGCCGATCAGGTTGATGATGTAACAGTATTGGGGATACGGATATGATATGATAGGTCGTGCTGGTCCCGCAGGTCATGCAGGTCATGCAAGTCGTGCTTAGCCAAAATCAGACCTGAAGGTTCATCCTTGAACTTGCCCCTCCCGTTACTTGCCCCTCCCAACCTCCCCAGGTGGGGAGGAGGAAGAAAAGAGCAGTGCCTTAAAGTCACCGTTGTTATCTGCCCCTCCCGGACTCCCCAGAAGGGGAGGAGTAAGAAGAGAGCACTGTCTTAAAGTCCCCCATTTGGGGGATTTAGGGGGCAGCTTCAAATGGGAAGATACTAAAAGAAATCCTGATTGAACTCGGAAAGATTTCATAAACAATTTGCTGATAGGATCTTAAACAGTATTGAATAGTGATATCCATTTTGTCACAAACGTATACTACCGTTCATCGCAATCTTAATACCAACTATCGGATTTCATATACCGGTTATCAGTAAAGACTGCATTTTGTCCGATATCATCTTGACAATTAAATCAATGTATAATAATTTGCAGTGTGTTTCTAAATAATCTGATAAGAACTGCATAATAAAAACATTTGATTAATGAATAATGAATGAATTGAATCTGAATGAAAGAATAAACGATCGTCTCCGGCGTATTGCTAATGTATTGCTGATAAATGCCAGCTTCATCGATAACCCGGGACTGCTTAACGGTAAGATGGGGATCTCCATTTTCTTTTATAGATATGGTCGCTACCTTGATAATAAAATATATACCGATTATGCCGGAGAGCTTATCGATGAGATTTACGAAGAGATCGCAATAAACACTCCTCTGAATTTTGCCAGTGGTCTGACCGGTATCGGCTGGGGCATTGAGTACCTTGTAAAGAACAAGTTCGTTGATGCCGATACTGATGAAGCCCTTGCAGATATTGATAATACTGTCTATCGCAATATGCTCAATAGTCCTTTATTACTTGAAAGTGAGAACGACCTTTTTGGTTATGGCCACTATTGCCTTTCACGACTGCGTGGACATGAAAATGATGATGATAACCTAAACACTCTTATTAAAAAAGAACACCTTATCTATCTTACCGATGAATGTGAACGGTTACTTGTTCACAAAAGATACCTTGAATTTAATATACTTCAGTTAAGCGTTGCAACAATCAATTCGTTACTCTGGTTCCTGCTTGAGATTAACAGACTCGGGTTGTTCCCGTCGAAGGTAAGGAAGGTTTTGAAGTATCTCCCGGATTATATATCTAAAGGACCGGCCGAAAACAAGGCAGACCTTTTAATATTACACAAACTCACCAAAAGTGCTGCAGCACAGTTAACAGATCCTGATCTGAAGTATCAGTATCTTTCATTAGCTGAGCATATCAGTGAAGAGATAAACATAACCAAGGATAGCGATGATAAAAGATTGGCAGACCTGCAATCCTTAAACCTTCAGAAACTTGTTTACGGGATGGATATTCAGGATGAACTCTTAAAAGGCGACTCATTTGAAAAGGCCTTCAGTATAATTGATGATGAAGAAACCTGGAACCGGACCCTTGACGGAATAAACAAACATAACCTGGGCCTGACCGGTCTTGCAGGAGTCGGATTATTACTTTTAGAAGCGGTTAGTTCTTTCAATAATCAATTTGAAAGAAACTACCGTTACGCGTCCCAGCCTCCTGGTTATCAGCCCCTCCCGACCTCCCCAGGTGGAGAGGAGGAAGAAAGCAGTGAGGCTAAAGTCCCTCTTTTGGGGGATACAGGGGGCGGCTCTAAATGGGGAGGTGCAAGACAGCAGAGAAGCTAAAGTCCCCCATCTGGGGGATTTAGGGGGCAGATTAATAGGGCAGATTAAAAGCTGCAGATTAAAACATAGATCCGTAAGTAATAGCACATGATGATTACAAAATACATTAAAGAAACCTGGTTAAAAGTAATTGATTAAGAAACAAATGAATGACTAAGTCCCCCTGCATATCAGTAATAATGTCGGTCTACAATGCCGAAAAATACGTGGGAGATTGTATCCGCAGTATACTGGCACAGACATTTTCTGATTTTGAGTTTATCATTATAAATGATGCTTCAACCGACAGTAGTCCTGAAATAATAAGATCATTTAAGGATAAAAGGATAAGATTATTGAATAACCGGGAGAGAAGTTATCCGACCCGTAACAAAGGACTCCGGGTTGCAAGGGGAAAGTATATCTGCATAATGGATGCGGATGACATATCACTGCCTCAGCGTTTTGAGAGGCAGGTACTTTTTATGGAACAAAATCCTCAGTATGGTCTTGCAGGCAGTGGTTACAGGGTGCTGGGAAAAGACAGGGATCTGTATCGTGAAAGCGATTATGAGAAGATAAAGGTACAGTTGATGCGAAACAACTGCTTTATACATCCTTCAGTGATAATAAGGCACGATCTGCTGAAGAAACATAAATTGAGATACATAAAAAAATACTACTACTCTTCAGACTATGATTTTCTGGCAAGAGCAGCAAGATATTTCCCTGTCACAAATATACCTGAGGTGTTGATGCATTACAGGGTACATGAAGGACAGGTGACTATACAATACAGAAAAAGGCAGGCAGAACTGGCAGATGAGATCGCTATTGATCAGTTGCGGTTTATCGGGATCAATCCCACAAAGGAAGAAACCGGAATACATCTAAATCTTCTAAAAGGGATCCCGGTTGAGTATTCACAAAAGCAGAAATTATATAAGTGGCTTGACCAGATCAGGGAAGCAAACGGAAAAGCCGGTTTTTATGATAAAAATGAACTGGAAGCATTTTTTGAAGCATTGATGTTAATGCAGCCCTTCTGCAAAAACAATCTCGGAATGCCAGCGGTAAAGCTAAAAACAGAAACAATAGTCCGGGAAGATCTGACAGATGTTACATTTATTATTCCAGTAAGGATTACATCAGATCAGGTGATCGAAAACCTTAACACAACCATTGGCTTCTTAAAGAAACATTTTAATACAAATTTCTATGTACTGGAGGCTGATACAGAGCAGAGATATTTCCCGGTAAAAAATCAAATGGGGGTAAGATATGATTTCATCCGTGATGACAACCCTATTTTCCACCGTACGAAGTGGATAAATCGTATGTTGAATTCAGTTGACACTCCATATGTAGCTGTTTGGGAACCTGGTGTTATATGTTCTGCTTATCAGATAACAGATGCTGTAAATAAACTCAGATCAGGATCGGTGGTATTGAGCTACCCATACGATGGGACATCCTATAATTGTGATTTTATGACCTCTGAGCTTTTTAAAATGAGACATGAAATTGAAAGACTTTTAATAAGGATGCCTGTCATGCACTTAAAGAACGGTTATCACTCTGTTGAGAACACATTCATTATTGACAGAGTAAGATATCTTCAATATGGAGGCGAGAATGAGAAAATCCTTGAACCACATGTTGAATCTAATGAAAGGAAGATCAGGATTGAAGGTCTGCAAGGAAACCATCTAAATTCAAAGGGTTCTCTTTTTTACCTTTATAGTCCGACAAAAAGAAGCGACATTTCTATAATAAGTGATAATACTATAAATAGCATGAAATAAATGATAAAAACCTGCTCCAAATAATATTTGATAAATGATGACCTGTCCTGATGAATCTAAAGAAATAATATCACTGTTTATTTTAAAGCCAACAGGGAGGGGAGTTCACTATGGTATTGGCGCATACCTGAAATATCTGACAGAAGCGCTTTTAACCCGGGGGGATATCAATATTTATGTTGTAATCTATTTATCTGACAGAAAGAAAGAATTTGAAGTCGAGGCTATTAAACCCGGCTTACAATATATTCACATTCCCCCGCCCAGAAACTCTTTCAAGGGGGATGAGCAAAGTCAGAAATATGCGAACAGGATCGTTGATTTCTTAACTCCTTTTATTCTTACATGTCCTAATGTGGTAATTCAGACCAATTATCCTGATACTCTTCCAATAGTTAAACGTCTTAAAAGATGTTTTTCATTAAAGGTAGTAAGTGTAATTCATTCAGCGCAATGGCAGTTTATTTTCGATGGTAACAAAAAAAAATTTACTGAGGCGTGGATAAACAACAGAGAAGGATATTCTGAAAAGTTAAAACCTGTTTGTGTAGAAAAAGAGCTGTATGAGATATCTGATAAAGTAATATCTGTTACGCATTATATGAAAGATTTTGTAAAGGAATTTTTCAAGATTCCTGAGGAAAAAATTGAGGTAGTTCCAAATGGCATTGATACTAAACTGTTATTAGGAACCAACATCACCAAAAAGGAAGAATTAAAACAGAGCATGGGATTTAATCAGAATGAAAAAATCATTTTGTATGTGGGCAGACTTGACAAGTGGAAAGGTATTTATTTCCTTCTTGACGAATTCGCTGAAGTATGTAAACAATACGAAAATGTAAGACTGGTTCTGGCTGGTGAAGATTCCGGACCGGATAAAATATCACAGTATCTTGCTCATTGCAAAAACAGCTGGTCAAAAGTTACTTTTACAGGCTTTGTGGACTTCAATACAATGCAGAAGCTTTATCAGATTGCTGATATTGGTATAATTCCCTCACTATATGATCATTGCCCCTATGTGGCCCTTGAAATGATAAGTAATAATGTACCATTGATCGTTTCAGATACTGAAGGCCTGAACGAAATTCTGACGAAAGATCAATGTCTTTACATAAATCCTTCAGTTGACGATGAAGGCTTTGTATATTTTACAAAAAATGAGATTGTAGGAGCAATAAAAAAATCATTAAGCCCTATGGGTATTGATAAGATTAATAAGGAAGAAAGGATCGATTATTATCCTGCAGTAATAAAATCAAAGTTTTCAACAAAATTAATGGGTGCGAGAATGTATTCAATATTTAGGAGCCTTGCTCAAAAAACAGCAAGGACACCAATTGACATAAAAGTTACGTAAGCTGTTAACATAAAATGCTTTTTGCTGTGATTCGTTTAATAGCATATATTTCAAAAATATTCTCTCTTTTTTCTGTCAGCGATCTATCAGAAAATATACCTTCTGTTACATACCGTTTGGTTAGGTATTTTGGAATAAAGATAACTCATGATTCAGTGAGAGAATTTATTAAGTCGGATCCTGATTTTCCTTCGCTTAAAAGCATATGTAATTTATTTGATAATTACGGAATCATTAACTACGCTTTAAGAATTGATGAAAAGGATCTGATCGAGATTGACAGACCCTTTCTGGCACACATAAATAACAAAGGGTGGAAAATGATACTTGTTTATAGCTTGAATAAAGGGAGGGTGCTTTTTGCGGATTCTTTGGCAGGAAAGAAGATCATGGAGGTCAAAGAATTTATTAAATTATGGGATGGTGTGATAATAATAACTGAATCCGGATCAAAAACTGATCAGACTGATTTCAGTATGAAAAGGGCTGACGAGGTTATAAGTAAAGAGTTAGTTTATTTTGCATTGATTTTAATCTTTATTACAATCTTGTCCGGATTGTTATTCAATAGACCCGATCTTAATGAGAAGTTTAGACTTTTAAGTATATCGATCATCTTCACTCACATTCTTGGTTTGGTTTTCTCTATATTGCTCTTCAGGAATGAACTCAAAATAAAATCATCATTTACTGAAAAGCTATGCCATATCACTTCTAATACTGATTGTGAAGCAGTAACAAATAGCCGCGTTTCAAAAATAATCGGGAGTATTACATGGGCTGAAATTGGGATAGTATATTTCTCAGGCGGACTGATCATACTTTCTGTAATTAACCGGATTGAAGCCATAAGTTTAATAAAGGTCCTTTCAATTTGTTCAATACCATATCCTGTATTTTCGGTTTTGTACCAATGGCTGAAGATAAAAAAATGGTGTCCTCTTTGTCTCCTGGTGCAGTCGGTATTAATGTTTGAATTTTTATTTCTTTTGTCAACGCCATT
>Ga0116184_10000083_pt1 | contig 110517 bp, 84 predicted proteins | sample AD_JPNNA5_MetaG_FD_89886 | JGI IMG/M metagenome (GOLD analysis project Ga0116184, IMG submission 89886) | Active sludge microbial communities of municipal wastewater-treating anaerobic digesters from Japan - AD_JPNNA5_MetaG | ecosystem: Engineered > Bioreactor > Anaerobic > Digestate | place... | reverse complement strand
ACCGATTATACAAAGGGCAATCTTAACAATCAGACCGGTGTTCCGTTAACGGTATTTTCCGTAGGGGAAGATTCAAAGGCTGCCGTTATCGAGATGGGAATGAATAATGCGGGTGAGATAAGGCAACTGTCCTCCGTAGTATTGCCGGATATAGCGGTAATAACCAATATAGGTACCAGCCATATAGGTAATCTGGGAAGCAGGGAGAATATCTTTAAGGCCAAAACCGAAGTACTGGAGTATATGGATAACGGTTACCTTATAGTAAATGCGGATGATGATATGCTGCGGAGGGTTAAAAACAATCATAAGTATAAGGTGATACGGGTGGGAATACTTGCCGACGACCTGGATTACAGGGCGAGGAATATTGTCAAGAACGCAGATAATACATATACATTTTCGGTAACGGATACAAAAATTAAATTATCCATACCGGGTATTCACAATATCGTTAACGCATTATTGGCTTTTGCGGTGGCGGATATTCTGAAGGCTGACAGAAAAAAGGCGGCACAAGCCATAGGAGCATGTACTAATCAGGTAATGCGGACACAGATAAGCGAGATTGACGGATACACTGTTATCAATGATGCGTATAATGCCAATTATGACTCCATGAGGATGGCAATAGACATACTGAAGAACTATAGAGGCAGAAAGGTTGCCGTGCTGGGAGATATGCTGGAACTGGGTGATTTTGAAGAAATGATGCATGAAAGAACAGGAGAATATCTTGCGTACAACAAAATAGATGTACTGATTGCGGTAGGTAAAAATGCGGACTGCTACAAAAAAGGTGCAACGGATTTCGGAATGGAAGAAAAGAGTATTCATGTATTTCCCGATATTCCGCAGGCAAAAAAGCACATTATGGATATAATATGTAAGGGCGATACTATTTTGGTTAAAGGTTCGAGAGGATCGTCGATGGAGAAGATATTGGAAGTTTTTGAAGGAGATTTTGTATGATAATTGCAATAAGCGCATCTTTCATATTAACGGTTATATTGGGAATAGTGCTGCTACCTGTTTTAAAGCGGCTTAAAATAGGGCAGGTAGTCAGAGATGACGGACCTAAAGATCACCTTAAAAAAGCCGGCACGCCTACTATGGGCGGAATAATATTTATATTTCCCATAATAGGGTGTATGTTGTTTCTCGGATGGAACAATCCGGTTGTATTAGTCACATGCGGTCTGATATTACTGTCCGCTCTGGTGGGTTTTCTGGATGATTTTCTGAAGATAAAGAGAAAAAATAAAGACGGTCTGAAACCTTTATACAAAACACTGCTCTTTATACTGATATCCGCAGCTTACGGCATATATATAGTATATTTTTCCAAGATAGGTTCGGAGATAATCATTCCCTTTACAAATGCCGGGAAGACTTTTGTTCTACCGGGATGGATTTATGTGATTTTTATAGTACTTTTCTACAATGCAGTCATAAATGCGGTTAATTTTACCGACGGGGTGGACGGACTTTGCGGATCGGTTACCGCAGTTGTATTCGTTTTCTTTGCGATTGCGTCAAAAATTGTGTTTGACGATACCGATATGACATACATGTCGCTGATTATAGTAGGGGCTATGGTCGGTTACCTTATATTCAATATTTATCCTGCGAAACTGTTGATGGGAGATACCGGCTCTCTGGCTTTGGGGGCAGCGGTAACGGCAATTTCCGTAAATCTGAGAATACCGTGGATAGTATTGTTTATAGGTTGCATATACGTAATAGAAATTTTATCTTCGGTTATTCAGGTGATGCATTATAAACGGACAAAAAAAAGAATATTTCTTATGGCTCCCATTCATCACCATTTCGAGTTGAAGCATTGGAGTGAGAATAAAATAGTAATAGTGTTCAGTGCGGTAACACTTGCAGGCGGTATAATTGCATTTTTGGCAATATAGGAGCGGTAATTTGAAAAACGGTGAAAAGAAAAAAGCGGACTTTCTGATATTGCTATTTCCTCTGGCACTGACGGCTCTGGGCCTTCTTATGATTTTCAGCGCTTCCGCACCGTATGCAAAGAGTCAATTCGGTGACATATACTTTTTCATTAAAGACCAGATGATTGCCGCATTGATAGGTATAGTGGCAATGATGGGTGTTTCTTTTATAAACTACAAATTGTATAAGAAATTCTCCTGGGTTATTATCGCGGGCGGATTGGTGCTTTTGCTGCTGACTTTTGTACCGGGAATAGGCGTGGAACACAACGATGCAAGAAGGTGGATAAGCATTGCGGGGTTTGAATTCCAACCTTCGGAACTGTATAAACTGGCTTTTATAATATTCCTGTCAAAAATTATTGTGGACTTTAAGGAAAAAGAGAAACCTTTAGCCGGATATTTTACAACACTGGCAATAACTTTGGCATCCGCCGTCATTATTTTCCTGCAACCGCACTTAAGTGCCGCTATTATCGTCATTTTAATAGGTTTCATTATGATTTATGCCGGAGGAACAAAGCTCAAATATCTGATACTGACTGTTGCTCCGGTTGTTGCTCTTGCAATTATCGGTGCCTTTACCGTCAACTATATGAAAGACAGAATAATGACCTGGCTGGATCCTTTCGCATATCCTACCGACAGCGGTTATCAGGTTATCCAGTCACTGTATGCCATTGCATCGGGCGGTCTGTTCGGAGTGGGGCTGGGAAAGAGTACACAGAAATTCCTTTATATTCCGGAACCGCAGAATGACTTCATTTTTTCCATTCTGGCGGAAGAATTGGGATATGCAGGTGTTTTTCTCGTAATAGCCTTATTCTGTATGCTGCTCTGGAGAGGTATCAGAATTGCAATCTTTTGCGAAGATTTATTCGGAACACTGCTTGCCACCGGAATTACCGCATTGATATTTGTACAGGCGGCTTTGAATATAGCCGTTGTGACCGGTCTGGTACCCAATACGGGAATACCGTTACCGTTTTTCAGCGCAGGCGGTACCAGTCTGGTAACGTTTTTGATAGAGATAGGAATTTTAATTAATATCTCCAGACAACCCATAAAAAAGGAGCGACTTACGGCATGAATATACTGATAGCCGGCGGCGGATCGGCAGGACACATAAATCCCGCACTGTCCATAGCAAAGAAGATAAAAAATAATCATCCCGGGTATAAGATACTGTTTATCGGATCGGAAAAAGGGTTGGAAAAAGATCTGGTACCCAGAGAGGGATTTGATATAGAGTTCATAGAAATAGAGGGTTTCAAACGTCCTTTCGGATTAAGGTCAATAAAAACACTCTTTGTTCTAATTAAAGGATTATTCCAGGCCGGTAAGATAATAAAAAGATTTAAGCCGGATATTGCTATAGGTACCGGAGGATTTGTGTCCGGTCCCGCAATATACATTTCTTCCTTATACAAAGCCAAGATACTTATTCATGAACAGAATGCATATCCCGGTATTACAAACAGGATGCTGGCAAGACGTGCGGATGTTGCCATGGTTAGTTTCGAGTCGGCACTTAAATCCTTAAGTAAAGCAAAAAAGACCGTACTTACCGGCAATCTGATAGATGAATCATTTTCCGACTTTGACAAGTATCAGCCTGCCGATGGTATGAAAACCGTTGTGATAATAGGAGGCAGCCAGGGAGCCATGACCATTAACAATGCCGTTACAGGTATGATTAATGAATATATGAAGGAGACGGATTTTAAGTTGATTTTCGCTCCCGGTAAAAGGCACTATGAAGAGGTTACGGGAAAGATAACCAAAACACTTAAGAATGTAACCGTTCACGATTATATATACGACCGCAATACCGTATACGCTTCCGCCGACCTTATGGTAACCAGAGGAGGTGCGACCACAATAAGCGAAGTGCTTGCCATGGGTATGCCTTCGATAATAATACCTTCTCCTTTTGTGCCGGATAACGCACAGGAGAAAAATGCCGAGCAGATATATGAAGCGAATGCCTGTGAGATTATATACGATAACAGTGAATTTAATTCCAAGGTTCTTTACGATAAGATTATGAATCTTTTAGGTGATAAAGAGAAACTTATCGCCCTGTCGGAAAACGCCTATTCGCTGGGTATACGTGATGCCAATCAGAGAGTTTATGAAGAGTTTTCGGAGGTTGTAAATGAAATTAACCGTTCTGGGAAATAACGGACCTTTCCCTGCAAAAGACGGAGCCTGTTCGGGATATGTAGTAGAGAATAATAAAGATTGCAGAAGCGGAAATAAGACTTTAGACAGTAAAGGTCTTGTAATTTTGGATTTGGGAAGCGGTTGTCTTGCAAATTTCCAAAAGAAATTCGACATTGAAGATATATCTTTTGTTGTAATAACCCATCTTCATTTTGATCATATGTCGGATTTGTTGGTCTTGAGATATGCTCTTCAGGTGAAAGGGAGAAAAATGGATATATATTTGCCGAAAGAGCCGGAAAATGTAGCATCTATATTGAAATGTGATGAGTTTAACCTTATATATATCGACGAATCATCGGTAATAGAGAGAGACTCTTTTATCCTAAACTTTAAGCAAACCACACATCCCGTGGAAACATATGCCGTAAAGATTAATAATCATTTTGTTTATTCATCCGATTTGGCGCAACCGGAAGATTTAAAGGATTTTGCTTGCGGTGTCGATACTTTACTGATTGATTCGGCTTTGCTTGCAAAGCAGAAGAGCAAAACAAATGCCGCTCATCTTTGTGCAAAAGAATGCGGCATGCTGGCAGCCGAACTGAATGTAAAAAGGCTTATACTGACACACTTCCCGCCATATTCGGATTTGAGACAATATCTCATGGAGGCTTCAACTTATTTTGCAAATACAGTGACGGCTGAAATACTTCAGGAATATTAACAGATTATTGTGATATTTCCTGCGGTTTTTGAAAAGATTTATAAAAAGTTCATGAAAAGTTCATAATGTTTTGCAGTAAAATGCTTTTAATTGATATGTTAATGGGCTATAATGCCTACATAAGGATTTCAAATGATTAAAAAAGCATATATTTCCATACTACTGATAATATTATTGATTTGTTTGACAGGTTGTATGTCAATCTTCCCCAAGGAAGATGAGATGCTGTTATTGCCTGTTCCCTCAACGGCTCCCGTGGAGTATAAGACTATAAATCCCACAAAAGGAGATATTGTAAACTCCATAACCATTCTTTGTAATGTTGCTAACAGGTATGAGAACCTGCAGGATCAGTTTTTTTCGGTAGACGGATATCTGGAAGAATTGTTTGTGGAAAACGAACAGTATGTAGAGAAAGGACAGTTGATAGCCGTACTGTCCGACCGCGAAGACAGAGAGCAGGTGGAGAACACTTATTTAAATGCCTTGAACGAGTTTATAAGGGTACAGGACCTGTATGTGAAGAATGCCGCCACCGAGTATCAGTTCAGAAGGGCGGAAATTGCTTATAATCATGCAAAAGAGAAGTATGACGACCTTTATACTTACATGACCAATAAGGAGCTTCGGGCATCACAATCGGGCTTTATAGTAAATATTCGTTCCTTTACCAATGATATTGCAAAAGGTACTCCTATCGGTAAGACTATAAGATTCTGTTCTATTGCAACGGGACAATATAAGAGCATCAGCGGTACCGCATCCGCTGCCAATGCCTCTAAATTGAAGCCCGGAGCGAGTGTGATAATTGTCAGTAAAGAAATTGAATATGACGGATATGTGTTAACATCCGAGGGAACAAATCTTTCGTTCGGATTGGATGATATGGATGCGGTAACTGCGGGAGAAGTAGTGCAAATCAAAGTAATAATTGATGAAGTTTATGATGTACTCAAACTCCCGAAATATGCTGTTACTATTAGAGATCAGAAAACAGCTGCGGTAAGGGTATTAAAAGATAATACCCCCACGAATATGGAAATAAACATAGGATTGGCTTCATCTTCGGAAGTGGAAATACTTCCCGGGCAAGGTATTGATGAGGATACTATGATTATAACGGGGACCAATTAATATGCTGAGACTCATATTCAGAAAAATTTTGAATAATAAATGGATGGTTATCTGTCTTATCATAGGGTGTGCATTTGCCATCGGGGTAGCTGCGGCAATTCCCATGTATGCTTCGGGTATGTACAACACAATGTTGGTAAACGAATTTAAAAAAGAGCAGGTGCAATTTGATACTTTTCCGTTTAAAGCATCATACAATGTGACATTTTTCGGACTGGGAAGCGATACCTCCAAGCGAGTATACGAAAATCTTGATAACACTTTCTATAACAAATACATGGCTAATATGCCGGTTGAAGTTATGAAGGACTGCAACAGTGTTGCCACCAAAACTTATTCCGTCCTGGATCAGAACAATTACAGGATAAAACAGGATAATCTTTTGAAGGAAGAAAAGCCGTCATATAGAAACTTTACGATAAAGACGGATTTTTGTCTTACTTCCGTTGTAGATGCAGAGACTGTTTTTGATGTTGTGGGCGGACGCATTATGCAGACGGGTACCGAAGAAGGAGTGATTGAGGCGGTAATATCCGAATATGCCGCCGCTTTATATCGGATGTCGGTAGGCGATTACTATTTTGTCTACAACAAGCCCGACGATGATGATTTTATAGCAAAAATTAAAATTGTAGGCATAGTAAAGGTAAATGAATCTTCGGCTTCCTTTTTCTCTGTTGCGGAAAGAGCTTTTATTATAGATTTTGACATTATGCAGGAAATGTTAAAAGAATCACGGATTACTTTAAATCAGGCAAACTGGTTTGCAGCTTTTGACTATACCACCGTCCGCTTAAGATATGCCAATGATATCTCACAGGCTACGCAGGCTTTATCCACATCCAGCAGTGTTACGGGCGTAATTATAAATACATCGAACAACTATATTTCCATTATAAGCAACTATAATCGTGACATGCAGACTATGCAGAAGATGTTTCTGCTTCTGATAATACCGGTCATTTTGATGATAGGGATGTATGTTGTCATGATTTCTCGGTTGATGATGGACAGGGAAAAATCGGAAATAGCCACTTTGGCGAGCAGAGGTGCAAGCAGAAATCAGATTTTTCTTATCTATCTGGGACAGGGTATTGTCATAGCGGTAGTTTCCTTTGTTTTAGGTATATTGCTTGCGCGATTGCTGTGTCATCTTCTCGGAGCGGCAAACGGATTCATGGAATTTGTCAACAGAACGGCAATTGAAGTCAGGTTTGAAAGCACTTCTCTGTTGTATGCCGTAGTATGTGCTCTGATATATCTCATAATGATTCTGGTACCTGCATACAAAGCATCAAAGTATACAATTGTTCAGCTCAAGCAGAGCATAGCAGACCAATCCAGGAGATCTTTCTGGCAGATTATGTTCTTGGATGTCATTCTGATTGGTGTCTCGCTATATTTCCTTTATGATTATGAACAAATGAGCAAATATATCCAGGATGTGCAATCGGCACAGGTGGATTTTACATTGTTCCTGGCGGTAACCATGTTTATATTGGGATTGGGGTTATTGTTTATCAGGTTGTTCCCTTATCTGACGGAACTTGTGTTTATCATAGGAAAGAGGCATTGGAAACCGGCATCATACAATGCATTAATGCATGTTTCCCGCGGCGGTAACTACAAGCATTTTATAATGATTTTCCTCATTCTTACGATAGGCGTGGGTATTTTCAATGCCAATTCCGGTAGGACTCTTAATGAGAATCTGGAAGATAATATCCGTTATGAAATAGGTGCGGACGCATCTTTTGTACCTACCCTGATTGTACTCAATGATAAGGGAACTTTCGATTACAAACCCATTAAAGGTGCAGCTCTTATGTCTTTTGCGCGGTTATACTGTAATTCCGATTTCGTTGAAAATTACACTACATATTATTATTACAAGACCGAAACCAGGCCTTCAAGAGAACCTATAGTATTTATGGGGATTGAGCCGTACGAATTCGGCAATGTTGTAAAATTACGGAAAGATTTGAATGAAGGTATTCCCATTAATCACATATTGAATACTCTGTCCTCTTACCCTCAGGGCATGATAATATCCAGATCGCTCGCAAACGAATACGGGGTGAAAGAGGGACAGTTTATGAATTATGTGTATACGTCTGTTATAGAAGGTGTGACTGTCGAAAATTTAGTAGAGAATGCCCTTGTGGTGGCGGTAGTGGATTACTGGCCGGCAATGACAGACGAACGCTTTATTGTCATGACACGTGACAACTATTTCGTAATGAAGGATTTTGATACAAGAGGCAGGATATTGATAGATAAAAAAGACGGTGTTTTGGACAGTCAGGTTCTGGCGGATATAAAAGGAAAAATGGGACCGGAAGAAACCATAGACAGTATAAATTTCACCGACTATAATGTAACGTTGGCTAAGAAGAATTCCATTCTGAACGGAATGAACGGAATATTGACACTGGATTTCTTAATATCCATGATAGTGTGCTGTATCGGTTTTATAATTTTCTGGATTATATCGGTCAGACAGAGAGTATTGCAATTCGGTATTTTCCGTGCAATGGGAATGAACAAAGGGGAATTATACAGAATGATATTCTATGAACAGCTGATGATTTCTTTCGTATCGGTTATTGCGGGTATTGTGATAGGCGGTGTTGCCAGTCAGCTGTTTGTTCCTTTATTTGAGAGAATGTCGACATTAAGCAATCAATACCTTCCTTTTGCCACTTACAGAGACGGAATTGATTACATAAGGATTTATGTTATAACGGGTGTATCGTTAATTATCGGATTATCGGTGCTTATAAGGTTCATATCCAAATTAAAGATAGATCAGGCACTGAAGTTAGGAGAAGACTGATGGCTGTATTATTGAGAACCGTGGATATATGCAGAGATTTTAAGCAGGGAAGCCAGACAGTACATGCTCTTGTGGATGTAAATGTATCCATACAACCCGGTACGCTTACAATGCTTGCAGGCAGGTCGGGGTCGGGTAAAACAACGCTTATGAATATAGCCGGTGCATTGGACAGGCCTACTTCGGGACAGATATTCTTTCATGACAGGGAGATTTCCGATTTAAGCGAGAATAAGCGGGATGAAATAAGAAGAAAGAGCATGGGATTCGTTTTCCAGTCGGTAGCTTTAATATCCGTACTCAATGCATATGAGAATGTCGAGTTCGGTCTTCGTATGGCGGGGGTGCATCCCAAGAAACGGGACAGGCTGGTTAAGGAAGCATTGACATTTGTCGGTCTGGAAAGAAGAATGAAACATAAACCGCACCAGCTTTCGGGAGGAGAGCAGCAAAGAGTTGCCATTGCACGCTCAATAGTTGCAAGGCCGGAATTAATATTTGCCGATGAACCGACCGCGGAGTTGGATACAAAGACAGGTTTGAGAATAGTTCGACTGTTTCGGCATCTTGTGGATGAAGAAAAACTGACAATAATAATGACAACGCATGATCCGAGTATGATTGAGCTTGCCGATAATGTTATAAGGCTGGAAGACGGGAGGGTAGTGAAATGATTAAAAAGATAAAATCATTCTTTAATACCGTCTTTAAAAAACACAAAACCGATTCTGACGAGATGGAGACCAAGAATTTCTACGGTCAGGATGAGTCGGAAATACCGGGTTACACACCCGATCATATCATTTTTTGCGACGGGTTGGTAAAGATTTATAAATCCAAGGATACCGAAGTGGTTGCTCTGCAGGGGCTGGAACTGGAGATAAAAAAAGGCGAGATGATGGCAATAATAGGTAACAGCGGAAGCGGTAAATCCACTCTGATGAACTTAATAGGAGGTCTGGACGTGCCTTCCGCGGGAACGCTGATAGTGGACGGTGAAAATCTGTTAAGAATGAAAAAGTCGGAACTGCTGAGATATAAGAAGGAGAAGGTAGGTTTCGTGTGGCAGAACAACGCAAGAAACCTTATACCTTATTTGCCGGCCATTCATAATGTGGAGATACCCATGATACTTGCAGGCAGGAAGGATGCCAAAAAGCGTGCCGCTGAACTTTTAGATTTAATGGGACTTAAAGACAGAATGAAAAACCGTTTGTCACAGCTTTCCGGAGGAGAACAGCAAAGAGTAGCCATAGCCATAGCAATGGCAAACGACCCTAAAATATTACTTGCTGATGAACCTACCGGAGCGGTGGATACCGCTACTGCGGCATTGATATACAATATTTTCCGAAAACTGAATACGGAATACGGAGTTACCATCATTATAGTCACACATGACAGAGCAATATCAAAGAATGTGGACAGGGTAGTTACAATTGAAGACGGAAGAACGGGAAGCGAGTATATCAAGAAAAAATCCTATAAAGAACAGATAATGGAATTAGACAGAATGACCGGAGTGGAAGAGTCGGAAACTCATGAGGAAATGATTGTAGTAGACAGGCAGGGACGCTTAAAAATACCCGAAGAATATCTTGAACTTGCCAAGATTCCCAACAACAGTAAAGTGCGAATTAAGATGGAAGAAGAAAAGATTGTTATATATACGGAGGAGAAAGATGAAGAATAAATCATTTATTATCCTGTTTATTATTGCCGCCGTAATGCTTTCATTTCTTACAGGTTGCACATATTTCTATCCGTTGGAAGGCAGATATCATGCCGTACAGCCGGAGCTGATTGAGCAAAAAAAGGTGGAATTGGATAGTTTTGAAGTAAGAAAAACCGATGTATTTGAGGGATTTGACTTAGGTGAAGAATTCGGAAGACGATTAGTATATGTGAACAATCCGAAAAAAACTACAATAGTGCAAAGCGAAATAGCCCGGGCTAAGATACAAAAGCTGTATGTTGAACCCAACGACTATGTCATGGAAGGCGATATTTTAGTAGAGTATGTATATGAAGTAAACAAAGATGCGGAGTTTCAAGTCAATTGGAATAAAAGAAGAGCGGAAATACGATATGAGAATGCATATATCCAGTATCAGCAGGGAAAGATTAACGAGCAGACTCTGCAAAACCTTCAAAAAGCCTATGCGGTTGCAAAAAACGCTCTGGACTCCTTTAATGCCATACCGGACAAATATACATTGAGAGCACCGGTTGACGGTTACATAGCCAAAATAGAGGGAGATACGGTTTCCACGGATGAAGTGCAGACACTGGTTTTTCATATATGCAAAATTGAAGACGGTATCCTGTTGACATATGCACGAGAACAGAATGAATATGCCGCATACCCCTTTACGCTGTGTTTCGAAGGCACCGGAATGGAATTATATGACGAGCAATCGGATAGGACATATTCCGGCCGTGTCAGCATGAGCAATATGACGTTTAAAAAAGAGTATGTAAATGATTTGAGTTATTTCAGCGGCGGAGCCTACTTATATCTGGCATTGGAGCTTAACGATAACAAACTTCCCGAAGATGTGGTGTTCTATCAGGAGTTTACCGGTAAATTGATAAGAAGAGAAGCGTACGATGTATTGATTGTTTCCAGAAGTGCAGTAGATATGGAAAAAACGGACGACCCGGAGGAACCGTTTGTATATCAGGTCTATAAGATATTACCGGATGAGACTATAGAGCGTGTCCGAATTAAGATCGGCGATATTTTTGATGCTTATTACGAAGTATTAGAAGGGTTGGAAGAAGGGGATAAGGTAGTATTAAGATGATAGAAAAGAGAACAAACCTTTTAATTTCAATTATTATAATAATAGTTTTCACAGCTATTCTTACATCGTGTGCTACCCAAGCGGTTACTTATGAAATACCTGTTTTTGATATACCGAAAGAGGTATTTACCACTTTAAAGGTGGAAAAACAGGATATACATGATTACGAAAGAATCAATTTGGATGCTCAGAGTTTAGGAGGAAGCAGAGGCATAGTATTTTCCTATTCCGATTTCGAGTCGGCAACACTTCTGGTATCCGAACAGAATACTGTTGTGAAAGAAGGGGATGTTCTTGCTGTCAAAAGCGATAAAACTTTAGAGTATGATTTGCGTCTTAAACTGGAAGATTTGGAACTGAAACAATTGTTATATGAAGAACTTTACAGAAAGTATCTCAATACCGGTGAGGGATACTATGATATGCAGTTGGCTTTATCGGATATGGAGCTTGCACAGTTTAATTATGACAAAGCATTGGAAAAACTGGAGACGCTTCAGTTTAAGGCACCTTACAGCGGAACGGTTAACAAAGTTGTAACGACATACAAAAATGAGAAAGATGAATTCAATAATCAATACAAGGTGTATTCGGTAACATATTATATTACTCCCGATAATTACAGTGTCAGTTTACAGATAACAGCTGCCGGATATCCTTATTTTGAAGAACTCGGATATAAATCAGGTGATACTCTTCAGATATATGATAAAGACGGGAAAATCCATAATATGATAATTAAATCAATATTCACCAGAACAACCGAACTTGCCGGTTCAAAAATAAAAACTGCTTTTGTATACCTTGAGTTTATAAAAGAAGAAGGTGTTGATTACGGCGAACTGATAAAATATGCTCTGTTCTATGATATGACACTGGCGAAATATGATGATGTCATTGTAGTACCGGTATCATATGTCAGGAAGACATCCGAGGGTAAAGACTTTACCTATGTTCTGGAAAACGGCAGAAAGGTACCCCGCACTCTTATAGTCGGCAATAAAGTATTAAACGGCACCGCATACCTTGTATTGGACGGATTGTATGAAGACGATCTTATAATAACCGGTTCGTCATTTGAGTGATTTTGGAAGTTTTTACATATTATTATACTCAATAGATTACAGTAAATAATTATATCGGGTAGAAATAAATGCTGAGACTTATATTCAGAAAAATATGGAATAATAAATGGTTGGTCATCTGCCTCATAATAGGCTGTGCATTCGCTGTTGCGGTCGTTGCCGCAATTCCCATGTATACTACCGGTTTATATAATTTGCAGTTGTCCGAGGAATTTAAAAAACTGCAGGAAGAGTTTGATTCTTTTCCGTTTAAGGCATATTTAAATGCAAGTTTTCTGGGTATGAAAAAAAGTGATTCGATAAAAACATTTAACGATCTTGACAGCAAATTTTATGACCGATATGTTGCAAACATACCTGCAAAAAATATATTCGATTATAAAAGTATATCCACGGTTTCCTATCCCGTTTTTGATAAACGAAATTATGAAATCAAACAGGATATGATTGCCAGAGGAGAAAAACTTTATACAAGGAATCTTACAATAAAATCGAGTTTTACAATAACTTCTTTTGCAAAAGTACCGGATATGATTAAACTTGTCGGAGGGCGCATGTACAGTACGGATACGGAAGAAGGAGTAGTGGAGGCGGTTATTACAAAAAACTCCACTATAATGAATCGCATTTCGGTAGGTGATACTCTATATGTCTACAATAAAATGACGGACATTGATTTGCTTGTAAAAATAGTAATTGTCGGAGTAGTGGAAAATACCGATGAATCGGCTGCATTTTACACATTGTCCGACAAAACATTCCTGATAGATTACGATAAGATGCTGGAAATGATAGGTAATGAGGAGATAACCTTGCAATCGGCCAATTGGTTTTGCGCATTTGATTATACAACCGTTAAACTTCGGCACAGTGACAGGATAATAGCCGCTACCAAGGTTCTGGATTCATATGATGCCGACTCAAAGGTTATGCTGTCCTCTTCAAACAGTTATATGACGCTTTTGGAAAAATACAGTGAAGATGTTAAAGCAATGCAAAGACTGTACATCTTACTGCTGTTGCCTGTAATATTGATGGTCGGTATATATGTTGTGATGATATCCAGGTTAATGATGGAAAGGGAGAAGGCGGAAATTTCCGTTTTAGCCAGCAGAGGTGCAAGCAGAAGTCAGATTTTCTTGATATACTTGGCACAAGGTATAGTCATCTCCGTTATTTCATATGTTCTGGGAATTTTAATTGCGCGATTTTTATGTCGTCTGTTGGGGGCGGCAAACGGATTTATGGAATTTGTAAACAGGACGGCAATTGATGCTACCTTAACTTCTGCCGCGTTATTGTATGCCGCAATATGTGCTACAACATATCTTATACTGATACTGGTACCGGCATACAGAGCGTCAAAATTCACCATTGTGCAACATAAGCAGAATATTGCCGAACAATCAAAAAAGTCCTTCTGGCAGATTATATTTTTAGATGTCATTCTTATCGGTATCGCCATATATTTCCTTTTCGATTATGAATCGGTGAAGGAGTATATACAGTTTGCACAGATTACCTCGGTGGATTTTACTTTATTCGTAGCGGTGACATTTTTTGTGCTGGGTACGGGTTTGTTGTTTATAAGGCTGTTTCCGTATTTGGTGGAATTGATTTTCAGGATAGGAAAGGAGCGATGGAAACCCGCTTCCTATGCCGCATTTACTCATGTGGCAAGGGGAGGGAATTACAAGCAGTTTATTATGATTTTCCTCATACTGGCAATAGGTATCGGTATATTCAATGCAAATGCGGGAAGAACGCTTAATGAGAATCTTAAAGACAATCTGAAGCATTCCATAGGTGCCGATATATCTTTCGTGCCCTCGGTTCTTGAATATGATTTCATTTTGAACGGGTATTATTTTGCGGACAACAGAGGACCGGGTCTAAGTAAACAGGCCCATAAATACTGTAATTCCGATTTGATTGAGAACTATACCGTCTATTACTATCACAATACCACTTTAAGACCTTCGAATCAATCGGTAACTTTTATGGGTATTGAACCGGGTGATTTCGGCAGGGTTGTAAAGATAAGAAAAGATTTGAATGAAGGCGTACCCTTAAATCACATATTGAATATTTTGTCAACATATCCTAAGGGGATAATCATATCGCGTAGTATTTCACAGCTTTATAACGTTAAAGCAGGACAATATTTCGATTTTACCTACACAAACAGAGCGTTTCGGGAAGTGCAGGAGATTCCCGTGAAAGACGTGCTTGTTGTTGCGGTTGTGGATTATTGGCCTACAATGACGGTAGATAATTTTATTATTATGACGCAGAACAAATACTCTTCGATGAGGCATTTTAGGCAGAACGGGAAGGTGCTGGTGGATAAAAAAGAAGGCGTCAGCGATAATGAGGTTCTGGAAGATATGAAAACAAGGATGTCCTTTGACGAATCAATAGGCACAAATTCTTTTACCGATTATGAAGCAACACAGGCAAAGAGAGGATCGGTTCTGAACGGAATAAACGGAATACTTACATTGGATTTTCTTATATCCATGCTTATATGCTGTATAGGTTTTATTATATTCTGGATTATATCGGTGCGACAGAGGGTATTACAGTTCGGTATTCTCCGTGCAATGGGTATGAAGAAACATGAACTGTACAGGATGATATTCTACGAGCAGCTCATGATTTCCTTTGTATCGGTTTTAGCGGGCATATTAATAGGCGGCATAGCAAGTAAGTTATTTGTTCCCTTGTTTGAAAGAATGTCCACTTTCAGCAGTAATTTTCTTCCTTTTTATGCCTACCGGGAGGTTGTGGATTATAACAGGGTTTACATTATCACAGGTGCGGCACTGACAATCGGTTTATCGGTAATTTTGAGATTTACATCCAAACTTAAAGCGGATCAGGCACTTAAACTGGGTGAGGACTGATAATATTACCGCTGAACTGACGGTATAAAGTTTAATTTATCTTTCCGAACAATCAATCCGTTATTTCATTCAATTTAACATTGTCCGTCCCGATATCCGACTTGTATATAAAGAAATCTATGGGCTTGTGAGCGGAGGATGCCAGTAAAACGGAGATTCCGGTATCATCAATAAAGCATCCTGTATCCAGTTTCAAAGCATCAATAATGCAAGAGTTCAATATGTGATATTGCTTGTCAAGTATATACAAAGTCTGACTGTCAAAGTATCTGGGATAGCCTCTGCTGTCAGAGGTCTTTGCAAAAGCAATGATGTAATTATAGTCGGGATAGAAATATGCAAGAGAACCCCAAGCATCTTCAATCTTAAAATCGGCAACTTTGTTCATCTGTTCAGACGTAAGATTCAATTCATAGAAACCGTCATTATGTTTGTAGCAGTATGCGTTTTCCCAATCGAAATGAGAGTTTCTGTAGTCCGCCCACTTATCCGTCAATAAACGCATATTCTTATCCGTAAGAGAGAGCATATACAGTTCATACTCGGCGGGGTTCTCATCGTACAGTTTATAGTTTTCATTGTAGGGACCTGTTCTGACATAAAAGAATACATTGTCACCGACAAGCGTAAACATGCAAGCTTCGGGTATTACATCATGACTGATAACCGACTCATATTCCGAATAATCATCCAATTTAACACGATAGAAATTGTTGTCGGTGTTGTACTTCGAGCCCATTTCCTGTCCTGCGTTAATCATTACAAAATAGTAATAACCGGAATGAAAAAACCCTAAGCATCTTTTTCCTTGTGTCAGCGACACGGTCGCAAAAGTTTTTACAAGTTGACGTTCCGTACCGTCCATATTCATTTTGATAAGATTCCAATCTAAACCGTTCTTTTTTGATCTCTCAACATAATATATGTTATTTTCATAATAACCTAACTGAATAGTTTTTTCGTTTGTGGGAACTATTTGATCAATTTTCCCGAGGTATGCATCACAATCATCATCCGTATGGGTACATTCGGCTTTTGTACATAATTTAACAAACTTTGAATTTCCGTATTGCGAATAGAGAATAAAACCGTCAACATAATGATATTTACCGTAGGGGGTATTCAGATAGGAATGCCATACCCGTGCTCCCTGGTTCATGGATGTATAATACTCATCCGGTAAGGATAAATCCGGTTGCAGTATAACTAAATCCGATTCAACTGTATTTGTCGGTGTAAAACTGATTTGTGTTTCGTTTCGGCAGGATGACAGCACAAAACATAATATCAGCAAAACAGCTACCGTTAAGTATAGTTTTTTATTCATGATAAAATCTCCTTGTATTGAAATATGTACAATCCGAGCGGATTAACCAATTCACTTATTATTATACTTATTATAAAGCTCGTTTGAAGTGCTTTGGGTAAAAGTTCATTAAAAGTTCATATTTCGATATAAAGGAAGGCATATAATCAGCAATCAATGTGTAATCTCATACAATTTAAGACTTTTCATTCCGAAATCCGATTTATATATGAAATAATCGGGCGGTTTATGTGAATCGGTAGACAGTACAATACAGTTACCGGTATCATCAATTAAGAATCCCGCTTCCGTACTTGAAGTCGGATTATTGTAAATATTCACAATGTTATACTCCCAATCAAGTATATACAAAGTCTGGTCGTCATAATATCTGTCATGACCTCTGTTATTCTTGGTCTTTTTAAAAGCAATAACATAAATGTTGTCGGGATAGAAGTGAGCAACCGTTCCCCAACCGCCTTTAATTGCGGAATCGGCAACTTTGGTCTTCTCCTTTGTGGCAAGGTTCAATACATAGAAACCGTCATTATGTTTATAGCAGTATCCGTTCTCCGAATCGAAATAGCAGTTGGTAAAATCCGACCAGTTGTCCGTCAATAAACATAATTCATTGTCTGTAAGAGATAGCTTATACAGTTCAAAATCTACAGCAAAGTTTTCCGGGTTTTTGGTACCTTCAGTGTAGGTTCCCGTCCGGACATAGAAGAATACATTATTGTCGACTAAAGTAAATCGGTAAGCCATCGGAATTATATCATGGCAGAAAACCGATTCATACGGAGAATCGTCGTCCAATCTGATGCGATAGAGGTTTTTATCGGTGTTGAACCGGGACCCCATGTATTGATCGTCGGTCAATACAAAATAGTAATAACCCGAGTGAAAGAAACCGTGCATTTCCTTGATGGAAAGTTGTATATCGGTAATAATTGCTTTTACGGTCTGACGTTCGGTTCCGTCCATATTCATTTTGTAAAGTGTCATTAACATATTGCCCGCTCTTTGCACAAAATATATATTTCCATGATAATAACCTATCTGAGTGTTTTTTCCGACATATGCATCACAATCATCGTACTTATGCGGACAATTTTCTTTTTGACATAATGTCATAAATTTCGTATTTCCGTATTGGGAATAGTGAATGAAACCTTCTACATTATGATATTTGCCGTAGGGAGTATTGAGATAGCAATGCCATATTTTAGCTCCCTGATTCATGGATGTGTAATACTCATCCGGAAGAGACAAGTCCGGTTGCAGTATAACCAAGCCGGTATCTTCGGTTTCCGTCGGTGCCGGAACTATTTGGGCTTCTTTACGGCAGGAGCATAATATAAAGGACAGTATCAGCAAAACAGCTACCGCTAAGTATAGTTTTTTGTTCATAACAGTTTCTCCCGTATTTGATAACTTTCGTACTATCCGAACGGATTAGTAAATTCATTTACTATTATACCCTATATTAAGCCTTTTTTAAAGTGCCTTGAGTTAATTCAGTCAACTGAAGTGATGAATCGGTGCATTATTTCTTCTTTTGTTAATTATTTATCTTCTAATTGTTGTATAATGTATGTTGCTGATTAGCGGAGGAGAAATGGACAAAAAAGGCAACAAACTTGGTGAATGGATTAATAATGAGCTTCCGGAAATAGCATCACAACTGGAAGCACTCAATGACGACTATTATTTACGTGAAAACACAATATCTCTGGCGGGGAAAGAGCGGGTAAAGAATATACTGTTTCTTTTACGCTCGGCTCTGTTTCCCGGGGTGTATGAAAAATGCTCCATAAGCAAAGCCAATGTGGATATGCTTATAGGCAACAACTTAAGGGAAGCCGCAATTGAGTTAAGAGAGATTTTAGAGAGTGTATTCAGTTACAAGTGTGACAAGGACTGCGACAATTGCCCGATTAATCTTGATGAAATTATTATTACCTTCCTGGATAAAATGCCAAAAATACGAAGAAAGTTACAGACCGATATTCATGCCGCATATGTGGGTGACCCCGCAGCTCAGAGTTTTGAGGAGATATTATTAAGCTATCCGTCACTGGAGATGATGAGCATTCACAGAATAGCTCACGAGTTATATAAACTCAAAGTGCCTTTAATTCCCAGAATGATGAACGAGTACGGTCACAGAGTTACCGGCATAGATATTCACCCGGGAGCCAGTATAGGAGAGCATTTCTTCATGGACCACGGTACCGGTATAGTAATAGGAGAGACTACGGAAATAGGGGATAATGTAAAGATATATCAGGGTGTTACTTTAGGTGCAAAAAGCTTTAAGTTGGACGCAAACGGCAATCCCGTTAAAGGTATAAAGCGACACCCTAAAATAGAAGACAATGTGGTTATATACTCACATGCAACAATATTGGGCGGGGATACGGTAATAGGGCATGATTCGGTAATTGGTGCGTCGGTATGGCTTATGGAGTCGGTTCCGCCGTATTCCAAAATTTACTATAACTTAGGGAGTGACAAATAGATTATGGCTGAATTAAGATGGCATCCTCTGATAAAAGACTGGGTAATGGTGGCATCGCACAGGCAGAACAGACCGCAGATGCCCAAAAACTGGTGTCCTTTCTGTAAAGGCAGTGAAAAGGTACCGAAAGACTATATTGTCATGAAATACGACAATGATTTTCCCGCACTGTCTCAAAATCCTCCGATTCCCGATAATGTGGCAACGGATTTGTATAAAACCGCACCGTTGTACGGTAAATGTGAAGTTATACTGTATTCTTCCGATCACCATGCGACATTACCCGAATTGGACGATTTGCATCTGAATGAACTGGTAAAACTTTGGAAGCAGCGGTTTATCGAGATATCTTCCGATAAGTTGATAAAGTATGTTTTCATATTCGAAAACAGGGGAGAGGCTGTAGGAGTTACCATGCCGCATCCTCACGGGCAGATTTACGGTTATCCTTTTATACCCAAGAAGTTGGAGCTGGAATTGCAATCTTGCAAAGAACATGCCGATAATACCGGCAGATGTCTCATATGCGACATGAACGGAGAAGAAATAAGTTTTGCTCAACGGGTTATATTCCAGAACGACAGTTTCATAGTTTATCTTCCGTTTTTTACCGAATATCCGTACGGTATATATATTTCTTCCAAAAGACATATACAATATATTACTCAATTTACCGAAAAGGAATCATCGGACTTTGCTAAGACTTTAAAGATTGCTGCAGGTACGTTGGACAGTCTTTTCGGATTTACATTCCCGTATATGATGTGTATGCATCAGGCACCGGTAAATACGGGTGAGCACTATGACTATTATCATTTTCATGTGGAGTTTTTCCCTCCGATGAGAGCGAGAGATAAAATAAAGTACAATGCATCCAGCGAGACCGGAGCATGGGCACACTGCAATCCCACTTCTGTGGAGGAGAAAGCGGAAGAGTTGAGAGCGGCATATAGAAGATTTGTAACGGGAAAAGGAAATACAAAAGGTGAATAGTTTATGATAAAAGAAGAGTTGGCAAATATTTTGAATAATGTATACGGCAGTTCCGAGGAGAGTATCAGATACTTTCAGGCGCCCGGAAGAGTCAATTTAATAGGGGAACATATCGATTACAACGGAGGATATGTTTTTCCCGCGGCAATAGATAAAGTATCCACTGTTGCTGTAAGAAAAAGGAAAGATGACATAATAAAACTGTATGCTACCGATTTGGGTTATGTAGTGGAAGCGGACATGAATAGTCTTGAACAGTATAAAGACTTGAAATGGGGCAATTATCAGCTCGGAGTCATTGATCAGATTTTAAAGAAAGGCATTAAAGTAAAAGGTGCGGAGTTCATATTTGACGACAAGGTGCCTTTAGGAAGCGGTTTATCCTCATCTGCCGCGATTGAGGTTGTGACTGCATATGCAATGTTGCAACTTTACGGCCATAAAACGGACAAGATGGACATAGCCCTGTTGTGTCAGAAGGCGGAACATGAGTATGTCGGCGTGAAATGCGGTATAATGGACCAGTTTGCTTCGGCAATGGGGTTAAAAGACCATGCCATGCTGCTGGATTGTAATTCATTGGAATATGAGTATATACCTATAAAACTTGACGACTATTCGATAGTTATATCCAACACCAATAAAAAGCGGTCGTTGGGTTCGTCAATGTACAACAAAAGAAGAGCGGAGTGTGAACAGGCGTTGGCCGATATGCAGAAGAAGTTTCCCGACAAGTTGAATTTATGTGATTTTACCTATAAGGAGTTTTTATCCTGTGCAGACGATATTACCGATGCCGATTGCAGAAAGAGAGCGGAGCATGCGGTATGTGAAAATTTACGGGTTTTGGACAGTGTCAAAGCATTAAAGAAAGGCGACATATATTCTTTCTGTAAATACCTCAATCTGTCACATATTTCTTTACGTGATCTTTATGAGGTATCGTGTAAGGAACTGGATGTGCTTGTGGAAAGTGCATGGATGCAGAAAGATGTATTAGGTTCCAGAATGACGGGAGCGGGTTTCGGCGGCTGTACGGTTTCCATTGTGAAGAAGCAATCGGTAAAGGATTTTATTGAAGATATAGGCAGAGTTTATCAGGAAGTTATCGGATACAACGCATCTTTCTATATCTGCGAAATTTCCGACGGGGTTAAGGAGATATAGATGAGTATTTTAGTAACCGGAGGAGCAGGTTATATAGGCTCGCATATGGTACTGCATTTGTTGGAAAAAGGCTATGAGGTGGTAGTTGTTGATGATTTATCTACCGGTAATAAAGAAGCGGTGCTTGCAAATAAGTTTTATCAGACGGATATTAAAGACGAAAAAGCCATGGCAAAGCTGTTTAAAGAGAATGAGATAGAAGGAATAATACATTTTGCAGCATATTCACTGGTAGGCGAAAGCATGGCACATCCTCTGAAATATTATGAGAACAATGTGGCCGGGACATTGCAGATACTAAAGTATATGGATATGTACGGTATAAATAATATAGTGTTTTCCTCCAGTGCCGCGGTATACGGGGAAAGCCCTTCTCCCATAAAAGAAACTGCCGACACCTTTCCCACAAACGCATACGGTGAAACCAAACTGGCGGTGGAAAGAATGCTCAAATGGGCTTCAAAGGCTTACGGTATAAATTATGCGGCATTGAGATACTTTAATGCAGCGGGAAGCCACGTAAGCGGCAGGATAGGGGAGAAAAGGGCTGTGGAAACACACCTTATACCCATTGCTTTAGATGTAGCATTGGGAAAAATAGATAAACTTCTGGTATTCGGAGATGATTATGATACCTTTGACGGAACCTGCATAAGAGACTATATCCATGTCAGCGATCTGGCGACGGCACATCTTCTGGCATTGGAAAAGATGATAAATGATTCTATTAACTTGGAAAGGAAGAGCGGGAATTCCGGTATTAGCATGATATATAACCTGGGAAGCGAAAAGGGTTTTTCGGTAAATCAGATAATTGATGCGGTAAAGCATGTTACCGGTGCGGATATAAAGACGGAAATAACAAAAAGACGACAAGGAGACCCTGCTGTACTTATTGCGTCCAGCGAAAAGATAAAGAAGGAATTGGGATGGGTACCCGAGTTTACGGACATAGAGGATATTATAGCCACGGCTTGGGAGTTTCGAAAGAAAATGAGGTGAAAACTAAAAATGAATAAGAAACTTAAATCAAAAGAGACCGACTATTTATTTGATGCAATACTTTCTTTGAAAAACAAAGACGAATGCTACATCTTTTTCGAGGATTTATGCACCGTTGCGGAGATTAAAGCAATGGCTCAGCGGCTTTGTGTTGCAAAGATGTTGGATAACAAGCATACATATGCCGATATTTCAGTAAAGACCGGGGCCTCGGCTGCTACAATAAGCAGAGTTGCCAAATGCTTGAACTACGGAGCGGAAGGGTATACAACCGTTTTGAAAAGATTAGGAGAAATTAATGGGTAGAATACTGGATAAGATTTTCGGTACATACAGCGACAGAGAGATTAAGAAAATACTGCCGCTTGTGGAAGATATAGAGGCTCTGGCCGATGAAATGAAGGGTAAGACCGATGCACAACTTCGGGCATATACTAATCTTTTTAAGCAACGTCTGGAAGACGGAGAGACATTGGACGATATTCTTGTGGAAGCATTTGCGGTATGCAGAGAAGCTTCGACCAGAGTACTGCATATGACCCCGTATAAAGTACAGTTGATAGGAGGAATAGTACTGCATCAGGGCAGAATTGCGGAAATGAAAACCGGAGAAGGAAAGACACTTGTCGCTACGCTGCCGGTTTATCTGAATGCTCTTTCGGGCAAAGGTGTTCATGTAGTTACGGTGAACGACTACCTGGCTAAAAGAGACAGCGAATGGATGGGAAAACTGTATAACTTCTTGGGACTGTCAGTCGGCTTGATTGTCTACGGCCTTACCAAGGAACAAAGAGAAAACGCATATAATTCCGATATAACATACTGCACGAACAACGAGTTGGGATTCGACTACTTAAGAGACAACATGGTCACAAGAAAAGAAGAGCTGGTGCAAAGGGATCTTCACTTTGCCATTGTCGACGAAGTGGACAGTATTTTAATTGACGAAGCAAGAACACCTCTTATCATATCCGGAGCGGGAGAACAGTCTTCCAATTTGTACAAACGTGCGGATAATTTTGCCAAGACACTTAAAAAGAAAGTGGTTATTGAAGAAGACAGCGGCGGCAAACTGCAAAGAATAATGGAGTTGACCGGTCAGGAAGAAGAGGATGAGTATGCTCCCGACAAACCCGACTATATTGTGGATGAAAAAAACCGGACGGCATCGCTTACACCCAAGGGAGTGGAGAAAGCCGAACGATATTTCAATGTGGAAAATCTGACATCGTATGAGAATACCGGTCTTTTGCATCATATAAATAATGCAATAAAAGCACAGAGCATAATGACCCGCGATGTGGATTATGTGGTAAAGGATAACCAGATTATAATAATAGACGAGTTTACCGGCAGAATGATGTTCGGAAGAAGATATTCCGAGGGACTTCATCAGGCAATAGAAGCAAAGGAAAATGTCAAGGTGGAAAGGGAAAACAAGACTCTTGCCACAATAACCTTCCAGAACTTTTTCCGTATGTACGGTAAGCTTTCCGGTATGACCGGAACGGCATTGACCGAAGAGGAGGAATTCCGGGAGATATACAAACTTGATGTAATCGCTATTCCGACCAATAAACCGGTAATAAGGGAAGATTATCCCGATGTGGTCTATACCACCAGAAAAGCCAAATTAGATGCCATTGTGGCCGATATAATAGAGTGTTCTCAAAGACAGCAGCCGGTTTTGATAGGAACCATATCCATTGAAAAGTCGGAAGAACTCAGTCTTATGCTGAGAAGAAGGGGAATAAAGCATGAAGTACTCAATGCCAAGCATCATGAAAGAGAAGCGGAAATTGTGGCTCAAGCCGGAAAACCCGGAGCGGTAACCATAGCTACCAACATGGCGGGCAGAGGAACGGACATTGTTCTCGGAGGTAATGCGGGATATATGGCTATGCAGAAACTTAAAAAAGAGATATTTGATGAAAATATTTTACTGCAAGCAGACAGTTTTAATGAGACCGACGATGAGGCGGTTATAGAGGCAAGGAACCTTTACCGTCAGTATGAGGCCGACTTCAAGAAACTTATTGAAGAAGACAGAAAGAGAGTGCTGGAAAAAGGCGGCCTGTATATACTTGCTACCGAGCGGCATGAATCCAGAAGAATTGACAACCAGTTAAGAGGTAGAGCGGGGCGTCAGGGCGATCCCGGTATGAGCAGATTCTATCTGTCGCTGGAAGATGATCTGATGCGTCTTTTTGCACAGGACAGATTGGCCAATATGATGAATGTACTGAATGTTCCCGATGACATACCCATTGAAGCCAAGATAATAACCAATACCATTGAAACGGCACAGAAGAGAATAGAAGGTGTCAACTTCCAGAGACGTAAGACGGTTATTCAGTATGACGACGTAATGAATACTCAGAGGAACCTTATTTACAGTCAGAGAAGGCAGGTACTTGACGGTACCGATATGAAAGGCAGTTATCTGAAGATGTTAGAGTCGGTACTTACCAGACTGACAGATGATTACTGTCAGAGCAACAGGTCAAACGATTGGAATATGCAGGCAATTTCCGACAGATTAAACGAAATGCTGCCCAAACAATATAACCCGTTGTTGAAAGGCAATACCGCCGATGCCGACTACAATGAAAAATCCTTCCGTCAGATGCTTATAGACTCATACAGTAAGGATTATGACGACAAAGAGGCGGAACTGAGTCCCTCCCTTATGAGGGAGCTGGAAAGAATTATACTGCTTCGGACGGTGGATATACACTGGATGGATCATATCGACGCAATGGATCAGTTGCGTTCGGGGATAGGATTGAGAGCTTTCGGGCAGAAAGACCCGGTTATGGAGTATAAGTTTGAAGGATATATGATGTTCGAGGAAATGACCAACAGCATACAGGAGGAAGCACTGAAAAAAATATTTTCCGTTCATAAACAGACCGAAGTAAAGAATGAAGAGAGCAAGATAAGAATAAATGCGCAGACGGCTCCGGATGATGTACGGAAACCTGCCGTTTCCTCCAATACAAAAGTCGGTCGTAACGACCCCTGTCCCTGCGGAAGCGGAAAGAAATATAAGAAGTGTTGCGGAGCGTAATATATGAACTATGAGGAAGCAATAAAATACATACACTCGGTAGGCAAATTCGGTTCCAAACTGGGGCTTATCAATATAACAAAACTGCTGGATTTACTGGACAACCCTCAAAATGATTTGAAATTCATTCATGTGGGCGGAACCAACGGAAAAGGCTCCACATGCAACTATATTGCTCATATGTTACATGCGGCCGGATACAGAACAGGTTTGTTCATCTCCCCGTATATCGAGAAGTTCGGCGAAAGAATGCAGGTGGATTTTAAAAATATCGATAACAGAAGCCTGGTAGCTCATGTACAGAAGGTTAAGGACTGTATTGATATGATGCTGGAGCAGGGGTACAATCATCCTACTGAGTTTGAGATAAATACCGCGGTTGCAATGCTTTATTTTAAACAGAAACGCTGTAATACGGTAGTTTTGGAAGTAGGGTTGGGAGGTCGGCTGGATGCCACCAATGTCATCAAATCACCGTTAGTTACCGTCATATGCACCATTGAGAAAGACCATATGGGTGTGTTGGGCGATACATTGCAGAAAATAGCATTTGAAAAAGCAGGCATAATCAAACCCGCATCCCCGGTTGTGGTATACGGAGACAATGAGCCGTGCACATATGATGTGATAGAGGCACAGGCGGAAAGAAAGGGAGCACCTTATTTTGTTGTGAATTTTGAAAATATATCAAATATCAGATATTCCGATTTCGGCTATACATTCGATTTTGAGGGTTATACCGATTTGCGAATAAATATGTTCGGTGATTACCAGGTGAAAAATGCCTGCACCGCTATTAAAGCCGTTGAGGCTTCGAAGTTGAAGGTCTCGGAGGAGGCAATAAGAAAAGGACTTTTTAATGCAAAATGGCCCGGTAGACTGGAAGTATTATCGAAAAACCCCTTGATTATCTGTGACGGTTCACATAATCCCGAAGCCGTAAGGAGTTTGAAAAATACTCTTATCAAATACTTTCCCGATAAGAAAAAGATATTGATAATGGGCGTGATGAAGAACAAAGAATATGAAAAAATGATTGAAGATATATTTCCCTTGGCGGATATGGGCATTGCTATAAGAACGCAATGTAACAGGGCTTTAGAATTGGATATATTGCAACAAACCATGCAAAAATACTGTAAAAATACTTATTCTTTTGATAAGATAGAAGACGGACTGGATTATGCGGTAGCCAATGCCGACAATAATACCGTTATTTGCACATTCGGATCTTTGTATTATATAGCGGATGTAAAGAACTACGTCAGGAGAACGGGGCTGTAGATGGATATTAATGAACTGCAAAAGTATCTGGAAAAGATTGATTTCAACGCATTGAGTAAAGACAATGTGAAATTAAGCGAGGATGATGCTTATGTAGGCGAGTTATACAATAGCGCTATTGATAATATAAGTCAGTACAACATCGATGTGGCCAGGATAAAGCTTTCCAGAGTTGTGAAACTGGATCCCACATTTGAGAAAGCCAAGATTCTTCTGGATAAGATAAATTCCTTAGGAAGCGACAAATCCTTAGGCGACAAAATGAAGGAAGCCTTGGACAAAACAGAGGATAAAGATAAGTCCAAAGGTAAAAAAGCAACCAAAGAAAAAAGCGGCGGTAAAGTATCAATAAAAACTTTCTTTCAATCGTTGTTCACAGGAAGACCTTCAGTTAAAAAGAAATCCGCATATGCGGCAAAAAGTAAAGGTAAAATGACTCCTCTTAAGTTCATTAAAATGCAGATGTACATTATCATAGGACTTATTGTAGTTATTTTAATACTGGTAGCGGCAATTCTTATCATGAAGAAGAAACACGATGATTATATAGCGGCGCAACCGGATCTCGGCAGTAAAATAACCCAGCTCACACAGGAAAAGCATGAACAGTCGGCATTGTATCAGGCAACCGTTCTGCAATATGAAGACAGGATAAAAAGACTGGAAGATACTCTGAACAATTCCGATTCCGATACCAATAAATACAAACATCAATCGGAAATTCTTCTGCAACAGAAAAGATTGTATCAGGGGAAATATCTTTCGGTTTCACAAAAATATGATGAAGCCTTAGTCGTTCTTAATGAGATTGATACGGCAAAAGCGGAGTTCTCCGATGCGGACTATGCTATGTACAATGAAACCGTTGCCCAATGTAAAGCTAATATAGCAATTTCTCTATATAATTCCGGCAACAAACTGTATCAGGATTTGAAATACAAGGAAGCATACAGTAACTTTTATGATATATGGCAAAGTTATCCCGACTATGACTCGGTTAAAGTATGGGAGAAGGACAATCTCTATTCCAACATGGTCTACGATGCCGTTTATAAAATGTCCAAATGCGCCTTCGAGATAGGTGAATATAACATTGCTATAAAAGGATATACATTTGTTGAGGACAGCCTTTCGGAATTTGCCAAGGCAAACAGAGAAGGTTTGATATATCACAGTGCAAAGGCATATGCGGGAATAGAAGACTATGTAAAAGCCGAAGAACTTTTTAAGAAGGTAATAGACGAATATCCCGCTTCCAATCTTGCAATTTATGCAAAAGACGGACTTGCCGCTGTCCGAAAGAAATTAGGAAGATAGCAGAGGTATGCTTTGAACAGTATTGATTTGTTTGCGGCAATCGCCGATACAAAGATAGAACAAAGAAAAGAATATATGGAAGCAAAGCAACCGGTACCGGTACCGGATGTTTTGTTTGAGTGTGTCAATATTGTTAAAGACAATGATATTTGTAAAGATAACAATGAAGGCAAATTGATTGATAAAATAAAAGATAAATATTCTTTTCCCGAGGAGCAATCGTACGAGCAGCAATTAAAGAATTACTATGAAGGTCTTGAGCAATTAAAAGCGCAATACGCACCTTTTTTGAAAAGAAGAAGTAAACATGCAATAAAAAGAGCGAGACTGGAGTTTGAGAATTTCGATTTCCGTTTTGAGACACGGGAGGATATTGACGATTTCTCAGCCGTTTTGGAAGGAAGGGGTATATGGGAAAGCATAACAATACCTCATTACCACGGTCCTACGGGTAAATGGGTAACATATTACCGGACGGTATTTGATTACAAAAAAGACAACTTAAGAGACTATATCGTATTCAAAGGTTCCGACTACATTACCGGGGTATATGTCAACGGCCGACATGTACTGTCGCATGAAGGTTTCTTCTTTGCATTTGAAGAAGACATTACGGAATATCTTAAAGAGAAGGGAAATGTTCTTGTAGTAAGAGTGGAAAACGATATCACCATGTTAGGGGAAAACGGCAGATTGGGTAAAAAGATATATGCCGCAACCGGTATCGGTTGGGATGACCCGAAGGACGGATGGCATCATTGTCCCCCCGGAGGCGGTATTTTTGATAAGGTATATATTGAAAAAAGAGAAAGTACATTTATTTTTGATGCCTGTGTTTATCCGGATATAGACAATCAAACGGCAAAGATAAAAGTGGTAGTTAAAAATGTTGATAGGTATAAGAAAGATGTTAAGATAAATATTTCTGTTGAACCGTTTAATTTTGACGATTGCTTCAGATATAAAGGTGAGTTTCAAAGAAAAATACATGAAGGGGAAAACCACTACCATTTTGACATCAAAATAGAAAACCCCAGATTATGGCACAGTTTTACTCCGTATCTATATACCGTGATAATAGAATCGGACAATTCCGATCAATATGAGCAGAATTTCGGAATGCGTAAATTCCATATGGATACGGAGAATAAACCGTACGGAACGCTTTATCTTAACAATACCGAGATTCTGTTAAGAGGTGCAAATGAGATGGGCCATTTGCAGTTATGCGTAATGAATGATGATTATGAGCAGCTCATAGAGGACATCCTTATAGCCAAATACTGCAATATGAATTATTACAGGATTACGCAGCGACCGGTGCAATCGGAAATATATGAATACTGTGATATGCTGGGAATGATGGTACAGGCGGATTTTCCGTTATTCGGTCAGCTTGCAAGAAGCCAGTTTTATGAAGCGGTAAGACAGGTAGGCGAGATGGAAAGGCATGTTAGGAGACATCCGAGCGTAATAATGGTTTCCTACATAAATGAGCCTACCGATCAGTTCAAATCGGACAATCAGCAAATAAATCTTAACAGAGCGGAACTGGAGAATTGGTTTGAGATATGTGACAGAGTAATAAAGCAGGAAAATCCTTACAGAGTAATTAAAAGGGTGGAAGGGGATTACGATCCTCCTACCTTTGAAGGCTTATCCGATTTCCACTGCTATAACATGTGGTATACAAATCATGCTCTACCGATAGGAGATTTATACAGAGGTTATCTGCCCGCTATAAGAAAAGATTGGAAAACGGCATGCGGAGAGTACGGATCCGAGGGTTTGGATAATCTTGACCTTATGAAAGAAAGATACCCGAAAGAATGGCTTCCGAAGAATGAAGAAGACTGCTGGATACCGGACAGGATAGTAAGAGCACAGACCAATTCCATGCATGGTGACTGGTTCTATGAGCAGGATAATATAAAAGACTGGATATATTTCAGTCAACTCCATCAGGCAAAAGCTGCAAGTATTATGACTCTGGCATTAAGGAGAAGAAGCGATTATGTGGTTCAGACCGCATTGCACCTTCTGATTGACGCTTATCCTTCGGGGTGGATGAAGACCGTTGTGGGTGTGGACAGAGTGCCGAAACCTGCATATTTCGCTTTTAAAGAGGCCCTGATCCCTCTTAAAGTCAATTTGCGATGTGACAGAAGAACATGTTATACAAACGATGTATTGAATGCGGAATGCTGGATTTTAAACGATACCGCCGTTGATTACAGCGATATGACAATAACAGCTGTGTTATATGACCGACACAAAAACCCCTTGAAAACTTACAAATTGAATACTTCCGCAAAAGGTTGTAAATCAGTTCCCGTCGGAAAAATACGCATTGACACATCGGATATTGCCGTAAAGGAAAGAGAAGCATTTTCTTTAGCGGTATTTATGGAGCATCAGGGCAAGGTAATTGATACCGATGTGTATAATTTTGATATCTTCGAAAATAATTATGAAAGTATCAATGCCTATCCTTTAGGAATGCTTGCGAAACAGGTTGTAAATACAAGCCCCGCTTTTAAGCAGGCAGATAAAGAAACGGCAGATATTATAATTATTTCCGATAAAAAACATTTAAAGGAAGCGGAAGCGATCAAAAAAAGCATAAATAAACCAATCTTATTTATTCTGAATTCCTGTCTGGAGAATTTTAAGTTTAACCGACACACTTATGAGATGAGCGACAGAAGGATGTGGAAAGCCACATATTGTCCGATCAATCAAAGCCTTTTACCGGGTTATAGATGGGATGATTTATCTTTCCTGTATGACTCCGATACCGATAAGATTAATTTTGTTGCGGAATATTTCATACAGTGTGATAAGGTAGAGAAGATGTATGTCTTTAACTATAAAAAACCCGCCTTCGGTGAATCGGCTGAAGGTCGTAAAGAAAAAAGACCGGTACTTATGCATAATGAGGACGGAATATTTACAACTTTGAATTTAAAAGGCAGAGTAGGAGTTAATCCGGTTTCGGATAAGATACTTTATGATGTGGTGAGGGGATTGTTATGAGAATTGCTATAAGGATAATGGCTGTAGTTTTTGCAATAATATTGTGTTTTGTGTTCCTGTTAAGTTCGATACGGTATGTGGCTTTTAATGAGAAGCTTTACAGGAAATTACAGATTAAACATGAAATAGCCCCGTTTGTTCTTATGACTCAGGAGGAGTTGGATGATATTACCCATGAGATTATAAAATACATGAAAGGGGACAGAAAAGACCTCGTTATATATGACATACAGGAAGGAGTTAAAAGAGAGATATTCAATGAACGGGAAAAAACACATATGGTGGATGTTCTTAACCTTTTTACTGTTTCCGAGTGGGTTTTAGTGATAATGATATGTTTACTTGCAATCATAGTTATTGCGGGATTTCTCATGGATATGGATACAATGAGATCGATTTTCTTAAAAACCGTAATGATAACCATGGTAATAACCGTACTGCTGTTTATAATGCTTATCTTCTATATGATAGTGGATTTCCACAGTTTCTGGATGTTGTTCCATGAGATTCTCTTTACAAATGATTTGTATCTGTTGGATCCCTATACCGATTTGTTGGTAAATATAATGTCTTTGGACTTCTTTGTGTCAATATCCTATTATGTCAGTCTCTGTTTCGGTTTGCTATTTTTAGGAATGTTTGCTACCATTGGTGGAGTAAAACTGATGAGGAAGGTGATAAAGAGTGGACAGGAAGTTTGACCGTAAAATTGATATAACCACAATTCCGGGTATACGTACATACCGTAATACTCTTCAACTTATTCTTCTGAAAGTTCTTAATGATATTTTTCCTCACAGAAAAGTAAAGATTGAGTATTCGATAAATAAAGGAAGTTTCTGTACGGTTGAGGATATAAAGATAAATAATGAGCATGTGGAAGCCATTAAAAAAGGTGTTCGGGAATATATCGATAAGGATGTACCGATTAAGGAATTACACTGCACAAGACAAAAAGCCATTGAGATTTTTAGGGAACGTAAGATATATGACATTGCCGAGTCATTGGAATATGTCAATAACCCCAAAGTACTCATATACAATCTGGACGGCTTTATATCCATCTTCTATTCCAAAGTGGCCGAAAGAACATCATATGTGGATTTGTTTGATATAAGGGCATATGAACCGGGTTTTATCTATTTCTATCCGACACGTCATAAACCGTATGAGTTACCGCAGTATACGGAACAGAATAAACTGGCAGCGGTATTCGGTGAGTTTAACAGGTGGGGAGATGTACTGGGCATTCCCGATGTAACCAGCTTAAACAGGGTAGTAAGAAGCGGTTCGGTTAACGATATAATACTTGCTACGGAAGCTCTTCAGGATATCAAATTAGGACAGATTTCCCGTGAGATAAGCGAAAAGCATAAAAAATTCGTCATGATAGCCGGTCCTTCCAGCAGCGGAAAGACCACCTTTGCCAACAGGCTTAAGATTCATCTGATTGTTCACGGAGTTAAAGCAAAGATAATATCACTGGATAATTACTATATTAACAGAGCGGATATGGTGCCCGATGAAACGGGCAAAGTGGATCTTGAATCGGTAGATGCTCTGGACATATGCATGTTTCAGGATAATATGAAAGAACTTTCAAAAAAAGGACACACAATGATACCTGTTTTTGATTTTAATACGGCGTCCAGGAAAGAGGAACTTATACCGCTTTCATTGAGCGATTCGGAGGTTCTTATCATAGAAGGTATACACGGACTTAATCCGGTCATGACAAAAGGAATCGAGGAGAAATATATTTACAAAATATATATCAGCGCATTAACTACTATTAATATAGACAGTCACAACAGATTTGCCACTACTGATACAAGACTCATACGCAGATTAACCAGGGATTACGAATACAGGAATTCCTCGGCATCCCGTACATTGAATATGTGGGAATCGGTCAGATCGGGTGAGGATAAGTATATTTTCCCGTTCCAGGAACAGGCCGATGTGATATTCAACAGTGCATTGATGTACGAACACGGATTGTTAAGAGTATTCGCGGAACCTATATTGAAGAAAGTCAAGAAAGATGACCCGGCATATGATGAGGCGAAAAGACTGTTGGATATACTGTCGGCATTTGAAAAGATTGATTCCGCAGCGGTACCTCCCAGTTCCATATTAAGGGAGTTTATAGGGGGCTCCTGCTTCCATTAATCAATATTTAGCTATACACTCTATTTCTATCAAAGCATCCTTGGGAAGCCTTGCCACTTCCACAGTGGAACGGGCAGGGTAGTCGGATGTGAAATATTCGGCATATATTGCATTTATGACGGAAAAATCATTCATATCTTTAATAAACAATGTTGTCTTAATAATATCGCTCATATCCAGACCTGCACCTTTTAATAAGGTTGCTATGTTTCCAAGCACCGTATGGGTCTGCTTTTCCACTCCTTCCGGAATCTTTCCCGTGGCAGGATCAACAGGGAGATTGCCTGATACAAAAAGCAAATTATCCGCTCTTACCGCCTGAGAATAGGGCCCAATTGCCTGAGGGCATCCTTCTACTTTTATAATCTTCTTTGTCATAACATACCGCCTTTAAATAATCTATATAATTCAGTACCCCTATTTTATCATATAATCATAAGTTAAAAGATGGTATAATTCGTATATGGATATTTTGTCTGATATAAAACATAAGGATATTCTACAGGTCTCATTCGGAAAAGCAACTGCGGATATGAGTAAAGCCGGAATAAGAAGAGTGAATGACGGCTTTCAACTGGAGTATTTTTCCGATAATAAAGCTTTTCATATCAATTTTGATGGAAGTAATCTATTTGAGCATATATATAAGCTTATTACGACTAATTTCAAAGAATGTACTATCTTTACCAAACAGAACGACATAGTTGTATTCAGAAACAGGAAAAACGAACTTATCATAAAAAATCATAAGCCTACAAAGTCAGTTGTAAATACAAGTCATGATAAACAGAAGAACCATATCATAAAAGACGGAACCGATGCACCGTTTCTTTATTATCTGGGGATATCTGATATAAACGGTGTTGTTACCGACAAAGGGCGCAGAAAATTTGTGCAGATTAACAGTTTTTTGCAGATATTCGACCACGCATTTGAAAAACTGTCATTTGATAATAAGCAACTTAAGGTTGTGGATTTTTGTTGCGGTAAAGGTTATCTGACTTTTGCATTACACTTTTATTTGCATAATATTAAACATATGAATACCAATATAACAGGTATAGATTTAAAGAGTGATGTTATAGTAATCTTAATGATATTGCTGAAAAATACGGTATGACAGATTTAACTTTCATATCCGGCGATATTAAGGCATATGACGATTACTTGGATATAGCGGTAGGACTTCATGCATGTGATATAGCAACTGATATCTTTTTGAGCAGTGCTGTAAGGAACAAGGCAAAACTCATCATATCGGTTCCGTGCTGTCAGCATCAGTTATTTAAGCAGATAGATAATGAACAACTTAAACCTATGCTTTCATACGGTTTACAGAAAGACAGGTTTACCGAAATGCTGACAAATACATTAAGAGTTCTGGCTTTGAAATCCAAAGGTTACAGTACGGATATGGTGGAGTTTGCACCTGTTGAACATACAATGAAGAATGTTCTTATCAGAGCAATATATACCGGTAAACCGGATGAAAATGCAAAAGAGGAGTATAATCGTTTGAAGACAATGTTTTCAGTAACGGATTTTGAAGGAGATACTATATGAGATGCCTGATTAACTGTTTTTCACCGACAAGGAACACATATAACTTGTGTGAAGATATGGCTAAAACACTGAGAAACAACGGATATGCGGTAGATATATTTGATGTTACAAGACGTGCAATAAGAGAGAGAAGACAGGCGGTGGATATCGCATATGATTTGTTTGTCATAGCTTTTCCGGTATATAATCAGTCCATTCCCGATGCGTATGCGGAATATCTTAAACATCTTAAAATCAATGCGGAAAATGGTGCTATCGTAGCTACATACGGTTCCGTTACTATAGGTAACGCTTTATCTCAGGCAAACCATATTTTAAAGGAAAAAGGTATATCGATATACGGAGCTGCTGCTATACCTGCCGAACATTCCTATTCAAGTGCCTTTAAAGATTACGGTATATACTACGATTATTCCGTTGAATTGGAGAATTTCTTAAAAAAAGTTATTTACAATGTGAAGAATAAAAAGCATGTTGATATAAAGGGGCAGTTTGCGGTAGCGGAACTTTTCGGTCAGAAGTTTTTAGGAAAAGTTTCAATAAAGATACCTCGCGTAGATAAGAATAAGTGTGTACGGTGCAATAAATGCATAACGGCATGTCCGACCGATGCAATTGATAAAGACTTAAGTATTTCGGTTAAACAATGCATAAGATGTGCAGCTTGTGTCAAGGTATGTGAATTTGGTGCAAGACTCTGCACTTTCAATAATCCCATAGCAAAATCCATTGTATCCAAGGGAGTAAAAAACTTAGGAAAACTTATAGATATTACATAAACGATTTAGTCATTATCCCGGTTTCACAAGGTGCAACATCGGTAAATCCGGAATTGTGCCTGATTTCCTTTATTGCATCTTCTCGTGTCAAAGAACCTAAATTAACGGCAACGGATAATTCCAGTGCGGAGAAAGGTATGATATCGCTTTCCATGGCTTTGAAAGACTGATACTGTGAAAAATCCTTACACCGCTCTATTTTACAGCTGGTATGAAGTCCTGAATCTGTATTTTCCGAATCAATCCATCCGGCTTTATCTTTGAGTAATGCCTTTATATCCTTCCATACATATCCGTCGGATAAAATATTATTCATACAACCTTTAATTACATCGTTAAAATCGATATGAATAAGGGCAGGTATGTTGCCGTCAAGTGAGGCTTGTTCAACCTCTTTCCGAAATGAAGTAATCAGAACATCCGCCTCTTTCAATGCTTGATGTATGTTTCTTATCATAGGATTTCTTACTGTTTTAGCGGATATAAACCGAGGTTGCCCGAAGGCCAATGTTTCCAAAAGCAGAAGCATTTCCATCCGACCTTTTTTTAGCGGCTTCAATCCTTTAAAAATTCTCACCATGTTATATATAACCCGAAATAGCATCTGAAATAACGGGTTATAGAAAGTTTTTGGTGATAAGTTGTTGAATATGAGATTTATGGGTTGAGCCGGTTCGTTTCCCGAAACCACATACTTTACACCCGAATCTCTCAATTCTTTCAAAAACAGGGGATAGGCTGCAAAGGGACATATACATACATTTTTCATAAGTTCATAGGATTTCTTGTATATGGCCGCTTGTTCTTCATCATTCAATGCTTTGGAAATAAAGTCGGTATCTGTGAATATTTCTTTTGCATTATTCATACTTTTAATTGCATTATCCGACATGAAAGGAATATCCCATGTAAGAGCAAGCACCTTCAGTTTTAACACATCTGCAAAATAGTATAAAAGAAAAGTGGAGTCTTTACCTCCGGTATAGAAAAGAGCGACATCATATTTTGCCTTTTCATTGTGTTCTATGGTGTTAACTACGGGTAAGACATCTTTTATATTCTTAAACGAAGGCATATTGGTACAAACGGGGCATAATCCGTTGTCATCAAACTCTATACCGGGTATCACATAATCGTTTGAACAGCAGTTTTTGCAGAAAAATGCATTATCTATAGTATCGGGGACGGTTCTTTTGGAATGTACATCGACAATTATCTTTTTCTTAATCAATTGCTTTATCTGACTATTTATCTTACACTCCGACAAATGTCTTATTCCGTCAAAAGACTGTATTATTTTCGCAGTGGAAGCCGATATGTTTACCGTATTTTTAAATGTATACGGCTTTTTACGTAAGCCGTAGTATTTTAATATATTATCTTTTAAAATCCATCTGTTTTCCAGTACGGGAATCATGTGTGTCCTCGCTGATTTGATATTACAGATACATTATACCTGAATCAGGCAGAATATATAGCGGATATTGTGGTTCGTAATGAAAATGAATATAATTTTAATGAGGGTGATGGAAATGATGAATTCAAAAGAGGTAGTTAAAGCGACTTTACAGTTTAAATATCCGGACAGGCTGGCAGTGGATTTTCCGCCGGAATACGGAACGGATTTCAAGTTTATCAATATGAGGGCAAATCCCGATTACAGACCCTCAAAAGGCAAAGATGAATGGAATGCCGTATGGGATAATATCGGTATATCCAAACTGGGAGAAGTTAAGGAATTTCCTCTTAAAAGCTGGGATGACTTTGAAAGCATGCATATACCCGATGTAACGGAGGATAGAAGATGGGAAGGCGTAAAGGAGAATATTGAAAACCACAAAGATAAATTCACCATGGGTGTGGGAATTTCCATTTACGAACGAGTTCACTTTCTGAGAGGATTGGAAAATACCTGGATTGATATATATGAGAATACCGATTATTTGTGTCAGCTTATTGATATCTTAACCGATATGAATGTGCATATTGTGGAACGGTTTGCCAGTTACGGCGTCGATTCGCTCATATTCGCCGATGATTGGGGATTACAGAACTCTTTAATGATTTCTCCCGACAAATGGAGAGAGATATGGAAGCCGAGATACAAGAGGATATATAAAGCGGCTCATGATAATAATATGTATACAATTCTTCACAGTTGCGGGGATATAAGGAGTATTCTTGACGATTTGATAGATGCCGGTCTGGATTGCATTCAGATGGATCAGCAGCAGAATATGGGACTGGAATATCTGGGGAAATACAAAGACAGGATTACTTTTTTCTGCCCGGTGGATATACAGAATATATTTGTTAAAGGTTCTTTGGATGAGATAAGAAGATATTGCCATACCATGTTTCATGCACTGGGAAGTAAAAAGGGCGGATTTATGGCCAAATGGTATTCCGACCCGGTAGGAGCAGGACACAGAAGAGAAGCAATTGATGTCATGTGTCAGGAATTCCTTAAGATAAGTGCCGATGTTTTCGGTCATTCAATAGTTAAATATTAGCATTTTCCTTATACTAAATACCACTTATGGTCGTAAAACGACCACCTGTCAGGAATCGGTGGAAATCGTTTTTTTGCTTTAGTATATTGTAACTGCGGAGAAGGGAGGGGTGATTAATGCAGATAGAAATAAAGATAGACGAAGACTGTAAAGAACCGAAGATTATCGTTGTAACGGATAAGATGACAGAAGAGATTAATGAAGTCATTAAAAAACTTTCGGAACAGCAACCGCAGATAATTGCCGGATTCAAAGAGGAGATTGTTAAGGTGTTGGAGCTTTCCGATATTTACCGTATATATGCTTCAGGCGGTAAGGTATTTGCCGAAACAACTCACGGGGAGTATACGCTCCGTCTCAGACTTTATGAAATAGAAGAGAGGCTGGACAATAATAACTTTGTGCGAATATCCAACTCGGATATTATCAATCTGAAAAAAGTAAAAGGTTTTGACTTAAGTCTGGCAGGAACAATTTGTGTAATACTTTCCAACGGAACGGTTACATATGTATCAAGGCGATTTGTCGCCAGAATAAAACAATTATTAGGAATATGAGGTGATAAAATGAAAAAGAAGATTATTAATCGCGGTTTGCTCGGTTTTCCTCTGGGTATTGCAATAGGCTATATAGTTTCCATACTTGTTTCGCTATATGCAGGAGACGGAATGTTCCATTTTGCAAAACCGGAATTGGTGGAAAAAGTGGGCAGTGAACTCAATGCCGTTATATTACAGACAGTTTTGTCGGGAATACTGGGAGCAGGATTTGCAATGTCTTCCGTCATATGGGAAATAGAAACCTGGAGTCTTGCAAAGCAGACAGGTATCTATTTTGCCGTTATATGCTTAGTTATGTTTCCTATTTCTTATGTTGCAAAATGGATGCCCAACACCGTAGGAGGAGTTATATCTTACATTGCGATATTTTTAGGAATTTTTATCGTTACCTGGCTGATACAGTATTTTATTTGGAAGAGTAAGATTAAAAAGATCAATGAAAAAGTCAAGGATGTAGAAAAACTAAGTACCGAGTAAAAATAACTGAATAAAGAATAAGCAAAAAGAAGCGGCGTGGTCATAAAGATTACGCTGTTTTTATAGAGCCAAACTGACCGATTCGGAAAGTGGCTTTATTAATATTTCATATGATTTTGCTCAATAAGTCTTTTTGTCTTTTTTCCCCACATTCCGGGAAGTTGCACGGTACGGTTTTTCACGGTCTCTATGATTTTTGAGTAGCTGTTTATGAAAGTCTCTTCTTTCTCCGAGCACTTCTTTGAAAAATCGGCAAATTGTTCTACTGTTGCCCCTTTCTTCAGCAAGGACTCATAGCCTGATATAAAATCTTCTTCTATCTCTTTTACCTGCTTGATATGGGAATCGGCATTCGTTAAGCCTGCGAATATTGCTCTGTTTAAGTACTCTCTTTTTAACCAATAATTCAGGCTATCTTTTTCATCTAAGAAAACCGGGGGATTAATATGCCCGAAGAAGACAGGTTTGAATACCGATAAGCAGGGGGTAGAGGAGCCTGTTACCCAGATGACCGGGATATCTTCTCTGAAATCTACTACCATACTTCCGGTTGTATGATCTCCGAGAAAACTCTGGTGCATACAAACAGAGGAAACACTTCCTTTTGTGTATAGTTTGTGCCTGTCATCTGTATCATGTGCTCTTAATGCGCCAAATACATCCCTTATACCCTTTGCATCTTTTATGGCATTGCAGGCACAGTTCTGTCTCTTCATTGAACCGGCAAAATGAGTAATGAGATTGTTAGTATGTTTTTTTGCAAAATCATCCTCTTCAATAGTGATACGGTTGGAAATATTACCGTAACCTTCCAGCTTCTTTGTCTTGTACTCAAGTCCCGAAGACTCTAAAATGTATGCCTCTTTTTTATCCGCAACCAGAAAACTGTTGTCGTAATAAAACGTCTTATCAAAGGTACAGTTACCTCCCTGACCGAACGCAGTTAATGCTTTTTTTATTTCCTCTATACCTTCTTTTGCATTTTTTGCTCTTTCCAATGCAATCCTTAGAATATCCATTCCCAGTAATCGCTCTGTCCTTTTACCTTTTGATTTGGTAAAAAGCGCTTCGTTTCCGATAGCAACACCGCACTCGTTAATGCCCATTTCGGCTCCCCACATCCAATGAGGGCGAACCAGAAGGACAGAATATTTCTTTTCTTCCTGCGGGACTGTTATATATGTACACTTGACGGGTTGACCACCCGTTTTCCCGCCGGGAATAAACTGTACCAGATTAATCTCGTTACAAGATCTGTCGCTGTTTTTTGCAAAAATTCCGCCTTTTTCAAAGGACTTCCACATAGTATCACACATATCAATTCTCCTAACTCTGTACCGCTATATTATATCATATTCAGTTTGTGGAATAATTATTATACATTAAATCAAATAGGCAAAGAATAACGGAGCAGTCAAAAGATATAGCTGCTTTCTGCATATGAGATATTTTGCCAGCAATCAGAAATATAAATTTATAAGGTCTGCTTTATAGACAAAAAACTGCATATAACGGGATAGATTTAATACTGTTCTCATATCCGAAGTTTTTTGTCGAAAACCTGATAGCATAATCCGGATTGTACTTATCTGCAAAAACAGACAAACTTCTGGACCTTACATTATCTGCTGATTTTACCTCTATCGGAATAATTGAATCATCTATACGAATTATGAAATCTATTTCCGCTGTTCCGCTTGACTGCCAATAATTCAGCGGATATCCGGCAGCAACCAATTGTTGAGCAACATAATTTTCGGCGAGCATACCGCGTGCTCTATGCGAAGATATATTTGATATCACATCTTGAGGTTGAATTCCCGCTTTATAGGAGAGCAGTCCTACATCGGAGTAATATATTTTAAACGAATCAATTTCCTGATAAACGGATAAAGGATGTTTTGCTTCCGTAGCTTTAATACTTTCCAGCACCACATTTGCAGCTTTTAACCATTGTAAGCTAAGCTCATAGTCTTTAGCCCTGGCAGAACTTTTAATAATATTGTACCGGAATTTTGTGTTTTCCTTTGCAAGTTGTGCAGGTAAGGTATTGAAAATATCCGTACTTTTTATAGTAATATTCGGGGTTGAGTATTTTGCCATGTCTGCAATATATGCGTTGGCAATATTGGCTTGTTGAGCTTTAACTACATTAAAATCATTTTTCTCAAGATATGTTTTAACTACTGCCGGATAACCGCCAATCACGAGATAGCTGTGATAAAGGCTTAATGCTTCCTCATGATATACTGCCGAAAGCGGTTTAAATGACGAAAATGATTCCTTTATTTTTTCCAGCAAAAGATCTTTCCCGCATGCATATAAAAACTCATCAAATGACATCGGATACATAGTAACCATATCAACTTTTCCTACCGGAAATGAATATTTGCCACGATTTATCGCAATACCAAGCAGACTGGCGGCAGCAATAATATTGTACTGTGGAGCATTTTCACAAAAATATTTTAAAGAATTGAGTGCCATTTCACATGCTTGTATTTCGTCAAAAATTATCAGGGTTTTCTCAGGTATTATAGCTTGTTTGGAATAATAACTAAGTTCTTGCACAATTCGTGCAGGTTCCAGGTCTTCTCTGAAAATATCATGAAGCAGTCTCATATCACCTTCAAAATTCAGGTATACGACATTTTGATAATTATTTTTTCCGAACTCTAAACATGAATAAGTTTTTCCTACCTGTCTTGCACCCATAAGTAACAAAGGCTTTCTTGAACCGGAAACTTTCCATTTGTTTAATTTATCTTCTATCATTCTTTTCATAGTATTCAACCTCGATAATCATTATACTCCTGAATATACAGAAAAATCAATACTTTTAGGCCATAAGTTAGAAAAATGTTATGTATAACACATTTTTATCAACCAAAAATGTTGATGATGGGAACATAAAATTAACTTAATTGTAAAAAACATATTTTGAAAAGTTTGAAATTTAAAAAAATGAGGGTCTAAATATACTTAAAGACCCTCTTGCCTGGTACCGGCGGTGGGACTTGAACCCACACATAGTCTCCTATACCGGATTTTGAGTCCGGTGCGTCTGCCATTCCACCACGCCGGCTGATACTTTTGTAATATTAACATATTAGGCAATATTTACGCAACAGGTTTGTTATAAATGTTATAATATCATTAAGTCGTTGGTATTTCGGCGGAAAAGAGGTAAGAAATGAATAAAGATATAGTAAATAACTACACATTGCTTTGCGATTATTACGAGCTTACAATGGCTAACGGATATTATATAGCGGGGTATAAGGATAAGTATTGCTATTTTGATATGTTTTACAGAAACAATCCCGATAACGGCGGTTTTGCCATTGCATGCGGATTGGACCAGGTTATAGAGTATATACAGAATCTTGAGTTTACAGATGAAGATATAGCTTTTTTACGTTCCAAGAAATGTTTTGATGAAGGTTTTTTGAAATATCTTAAGGGTTTTAAATTTACCGGTGATATCTATGCCGTTCCCGAAGGCACGGTGGTTTTCCCCAACGAACCGCTGATAACGGTAAGAGCAAAAACAATTGAGGCACAGATTTTAGAGACCTTTATACTTCTTACTGTCAATCATCAATCGTTGATAGCAACCAAATCCAACCGTATAGTCCGTTCGGCAAAAGGGCGTCCTATAATGGAATTCGGAGCAAGAAGAGCTCAGGGAACGGCTGCATCGGTGCTGGGAGCAAGAGCGGCATATATAGGCGGATGTGCCGGTACATCCTGTACATTGGCTGACAAAATGTACGGCGTACCCGCAGGCGGAACCATGGCTCATTCATGGGTTCAGATGTTTGATACCGAATATGAAGCATTTTATATATATGCCAAAACCTATCCCGATAACTGTGTTTTACTGGTAGACACATATAATGTGCTTAAAAGCGGTGTACCCAATGCCATTAAAGTGTTTAAAGAGTTGGGTATTAAGAAATGTGCAATAAGACTGGACTCGGGAGACATCACATATCTTTCCAAGAAAGCCAGAGCGATGCTGGATGAAGCCGGAATGACCGAATGTAAGATAACGGCATCCAATTCTCTGGATGAGTATATTATCAGGGATGTTATTCATCAGGGAGCAACATTGGATTCCTTCGGAGTAGGTGAGCGCCTTATAACTTCGGAAAGCGATCCGGTATTCGGCGGGGTATACAAACTTGTGGCAGTGGAAGATGATAAGGGAAATGTTATTCCCAAGATAAAGATTAGTGAAAATCCCACAAAGATTACCACACCGCATTTTAAAAAGGTATACAGAATATATTGCAAAGACATGTTAAAGGCGGAAGCGGATTTAATATGCGTTTACGATGAAGTTATCGATACAAGCAAACCTTTAACCATATTTGATCCCGACTACACATGGAAGAGAAAGACATTTGAAGATTTTACTATAAAAGAATTATTGGTACCGGTATTTAAAAACGGTGAATGTGTATATGACCGTCCTTCCATTGAAGAGATAAGAGCATATTGTGCAAAACAGATTGACGAACAGTGGGATGAAGTTAAACGTTTTGAAAATCCTCATAACTACTACGTGGATTTATCGCAGAAGTTGTGGGATATAAAGTATAGGATGCTTAACAGAGAATAAAACTTTTATTAATTAGTTTATAAGGAGAAAACTTATGCTGCTATTAGGTGTAACGGAAGATAAAGGATGGTTGGCTGCAACGTTTAATCTGACATACAGGGTAGGATGGGAACAAATTCAAAAAGGTGTCGGTACGGCTTACCGGTTTTTTAAGAAAACGGAGATTCTGGTTGATGATAAACCGGTGAGTGTTACTTCAGGAGAAGATATCATGAAACTGGAAGAAGCCGGAAGTATGACAATCCGCGGGTTATCCACAATAATTAAAGTTCCGCTCATGATAACTTTCTATAACCAACTTCAGACGGTTAATGTTGCGCTGCCGGCGCAAAATGAGGAATTCAGAAATACGGATTATCAGAAATTCAACATGTCGTTGGGACAGTATATGGACAGCATTGAATTGGCCATGTATCGTTAAATTTACCGAATTTTGTTGCTATAATCAAAGAAAAAGGTTGACAGTGAAGAAAATATTCGTATAATCTGCTTTAAGTAGGACGGGAGGACGGTAGTATGATTAAGATCATTATTATTGCTATATTTATCGCTATACAGGTGGCTGTGGGAATCTACAGCGTCAGAAAGATTAAGAACATTGACGATTTTTTGTTGGGCGGAAGAAAAATGGGAGCTTGGCTCTCGGCTTTGGCTTACGGAACTTCCTATTTCAGTGCGGTTATCTTTATAGGTTATGCCGGTGGTATAGGATGGGAAATGGGTACTTCCGCCGTCTGGATTGGTATAGGTAATGCGGTTGCGGGCAGCTATCTGGCATGGAGAGTGCTTGCAAAAAGAACACGATCCATAACGAGAGAATTGGACGCAAAGACCATGCCGGAGTTCTTTCAGAAAAGATATGACTCGGAAGCTCTCAAGATTTTTACTTCAGTACTGACATTTATATTTCTGGTTCCGTATACAGCTTCGGTCTATAAAGGGCTGGGATACCTGTTTTCCAAGCTCTTTCCCGCATCGGTATCGGTTTCGCAGGCATTTACAATTACCGTTATTATAATGGCCGCTTTTACTTTGATATATCTTGTTCTCGGAGGATATATCGCAACGGCACTTAATAACCTTATTCAGGGCACAATAATGATTATAGGTACGGTTATCATTGTTGTATATGTTGTAAAATCACCCGAGGTAAACGGATTTGCCAACGGATTGGCTTCTTTAAACAATATTAAAGAAGGTTTAGGCACGATAACAGGTCCCGATCCCTGGAAACTTCTTTCATTGGTGTTGATAACAAGTTTCGGAGTCTGGGGACTGCCTCAGATGGTGCATAAATTTTATGCAATAAAAGATGAATCTTCTATAAAGAAAGGAACAATAATCGCTACGGTTTTTGCTGCGGTTATAGGTATAGGAGCATACCTGACCGGCTCGTTCGGACGACTTTTCTTTTCCGAGATACCGAACGGTTCTGTAGATACCATTGTACCCAATATGTTGGTTAAGATACTGCCCGATGCTTTTTTAGGTATATTCATGGTACTTATACTGGCTGCGTCTATGTCAACTTTGTCATCACTGGTGCTGGTATCCGCATCATCAATATCGGTGGATCTGGTCAAAGGATACATAAAGAAGGATATGAGTGAAAAGAGTCAGCTTACTCTTTTTCGAATACTTTGCGGTGTTTTTGTAGTGATATCGGTAATAATGGCTCTTATGAATAATAACGCAATAGTAACATTGATGAATCTCTCATGGGGAACGCTGGCAGGATGCTTCTTAGGTCCTTATGTTGTAGGGATATACAGCAGGAGAGCGGATAAAGTTTCCGCTTTTGCCGGTATGCTTTCCGGCTTTACAGTAATGATGACACTTGTTATTATAAAAGGGATGACATATTCCACGGTAGCAGGATGTATAGCTATGGCAACATCCGTAGCCGTTTCATTCATAGTTTCAAGGTTGTCGTGGAAGAAAAACATTACAGTTGAGGAGATTTTAAATGAAAAAGTTGTTACTGGCGAATGAAGCGGTAGCAAGAGGATTATATGAAGCCGGAGTAAAAGTGGTATCGGCATATCCCGGTACTCCCAGTACCGAGATAACCGAAGCGACATCAAAATATGATGAAATATATACCGAATGGGCTCCTAACGAAAAAGTGGCTTTGGAAGTAGCCGCATCTTCGGCAATAGCCGGTGCAAGATCCTTTTGCGCTATGAAACATGTGGGACTGAATGTCGCATCCGACCCGCTGTTTACAACATCCTATATAGGAGTCAATGCCGGATTTGTAATTGCGGTAGCCGATGATCCGGGAATGCATTCATCACAAAATGAACAGGATTCAAGACATTATGCCAAAGCAGCCAAGGTTATGATGTTGGAGCCGTCCGACTCGCAGGAAGCCAAGGATTTTACCAAGAAGGCATTTGAATTATCGGAACGCTTTGATACACCGATTTTACTGAGGCTTTCCACGCGGGTAAGTCATTCCCGGAGTCTGACAACTCTTGAGGATAGAGTGGATGTGCCGCTGAAAGATTATGTAAAGAATCCGAAGAAGAATGTCATGATGCCAGCAATGGCTAAAGTACGGCATGAGATAGTGGAAGAAAGGGTCATTAAGCAAAAAGAATACGCTTTTCTGTCGGAATTGAATAAGATTTGTATAAAGAATAAGGATATAGGCTTCATATCTTCGGGAATAGCTTTCCAATATGCCCGTGAAGCCCTGCCCGATGCATCTTATCTGAAATTAGGTATTACTTATCCCATATCTGAAGAGTTATTAAAGAAATTTGCTTCATCGGTTAAAAAGATTTATGTTATAGAAGAGTTGGAACCGATAATTGAAACGGCATGTAAGGCATGCGGTATAGAGGTGACGGGGAAGCAACTGCTGCCTGTAACCGGAGAATATTCGGTGGAACTTTTGAGAAACAGGTTATTCGGTCAAAAGCCGTATAACTGCATGGAAGGCTATGATATGAGCAAAGTGCCCGGCAGACCTCCCGTAATGTGCCCCGGATGTCCTCACAGAGGAATATTTCATATTTTAAAGAGACTTAAACTGACGGTAACGGGAGATATAGGGTGTTATACTTTGGCAACTTTGCAGCCGCTTGTCGCTATGGATACTTCTTTATGTATGGGAAGCGGTATTACATCACTTCACGGCTTCAATAAAGCAAGAGGGGATGAATATATGAAGAAGTGCGTGGGTGTGATAGGGGATTCCACATTCGTGCATTCGGGTATTACCGGCCTTATAGACATAGTCTACAACAAAGGGGTAGGCACCGTTATAGTATTGGATAATTCCATAACCGGTATGACGGGACATCAGAATAATCCTCTGAACGGATTGGATATTCACAATAATCCCGCCAAACAGATTGATCTGGTTATGTTGGCAAAGAGTATCGGAATCGAGAGGGTAAGAATAATCGATCCTTTTGACGTGGAAGAAGCGATGAGGGTTATAAAAGAGGAGGTCAATGCAATGGAACCTTCTCTGATAATCTCACAAAGACCGTGTGCATTGCTTAAAACGGTTAAATATAAAGGATGCGTTACCGTAGACAGAGACAAGTGTACTAAATGCAAAATGTGTATGAGTCTGGGATGTCCCGCAATATCTTTTAAAAACAATAAGATAGAAATAGATACATCCTTATGTAACGGGTGCGGTTTATGCGTCAATGTATGCAGATTCGGTGCCTTGAAAAAGGAGGAGAAGTAATGGTTAAGTCAATTGTAATAGCAGGGGTGGGCGGACAGGGTACACTATTTGCTTCTACAATAATAGGAGAAGCAGCCACGCTGAAAGGTTTTGATGTAAAAGTTTCCGAGGTACACGGTATGGCGCAAAGAGGCGGTTCGGTTATAACATATGTGCGTTACGGCGAAGAAGTAATATCTCCCATAATACCTGTTGGAGAGGCCGATGTACTTATCGCTTTTGAACAGCTGGAAGCTCTGAGGTGGGCTCATTATCTTAAAAAAGGCGGTATTCTCATAAGTAATACACAAAAGATAGATCCTATGCCTGTAATTACATCTTCCATGCAATACCCTGATGATATTATTTCTGAGCTTACCGGAAGGGTAGATAACTGTATCTTCATGGATGCTTCGGTATTGGCTGAACAATCGGGTTCTATAAGAACGGTAAACTCGGTTCTGATAGGTCGCATGGCAAGAGATTCCGACATAGAAAAAGAAATATGGCTGGAAGCTTTGAAAAAGATTGCAAAACCCGCTTTTATCGATATGAATATAAAGGCATTTGAAGCCGGATACAACTACACAGTTTGACTCTGTCCGTTAAACTTCCCGTTTGCTATATGAGCAAAACTAAGGTATAATTATGGTTAATGCATATTGTATCTTTAGCAAGGGGCGTTTATGAGCATCACTGAAAAGGACAAGATATTCGAACAGGATAGATTGAATGAGGTCTATGCCAAGCTGTCAAAAAGGATTGAGGACCTTGAGGTATCTTTAAAACAAAGTATTGATTCTTTAAGAAAAAGTAATCAGATGATGTGGGAAAGCGGAAAGCGAAATCCCGCGGATTTTCATGATGCCATAGAAAATATGCCTTACCTGGAAAGCATCAAATACGACTTTTTCAAAACCGAAACAATTAAAAAAGAAGTAAGAAGGATGTATCTGCTTCAAAGAAGCATGTATTTCGGCAGAATAGATTTTCAGGAACAAAATGAAGAGGATGTAGAGAACATATACATCGGAAAGTTCAGTCTGACCGATGATGAAGGGCAGTATCTGGTTTTTGACTGGAGAGCAAATATATGCAGCCTGTTCTATGAAAACGAATTGGGAAATGTGTATTATGACGCTCCCGACGGTAGAATTTACGGTGAGATGTCTAAAAAGCGACAATTTGACATTTTATATAACAATATACATGCTATGTTCGATTCTTCGTTAATGATTGACGATGATATCTTAAAAGATATCTTAAGTAAGTCCAAAGACTCGAAGATGAGTAATATTGTGGAAACCATACAGAAAGAACAGAATAAAGCCATAAGGAGCACTTACAGTACAATCATAGTGGACGGACCGGCAGGTTGCGGTAAGACTTCCATAGCAATGCACAGAGCCGCCTGGCTTATGTATAAATATAAGAATGAATTGCAGAATAACCAGATAATCATATTCTCGCCCAATGAAACATTTAACGACTATATATCGGAAGTATTGCCGGAGTTGGGTGAAGAGAATATAAGGATGTCTACATTCAGAAATCTGGCATATCATATCTTATCCGACAGAAGAGTGCTTATATCCAAATATGTGGAATTGGAAGATGTGCTGTTGGATAACGAATATATTGATATTGATGTTTTAAGACTTAAGTATTCAGTAGATTTTGCAAACAAACTTAAGAGTTACACGGAACTTATCTCCGAAGGTGACTTTCCTTTTAAAGACCTTATTGTTGACGGAATTACGATTTTTACAAAACGGGAGTTTGAAGACCTGTTCTATAACGAATATTCTTTTAACGATGTAATGACCAGACTGGCTAAGATAAGGATAGTGCTTAATGAACGGATATTCCCGGTTATCCGAAACTTAAGATTGGAATATGTGCGTAAAGTTAAAGCCGATGAATTGGATATGTCAAAAGGATTCAAAGAGTTAAGAGATAGTTGCAAAAGGATTTATCAGGCTGTCGATATGTCGGTATCGGCGGATTTTGAAATGATTTATGCTCAATTCCTGGCGCACAGCTATTCGGCAAAGATAAGTTCGGATTTTTTGAAAAGACTTCGTGACGGTTACATATATGCCGAGGACACTGCACCGTTAATCTATTTGCGACTGCTATTGGGTAATAAATACAATTTCAGTGATATAAGGCATGTAATAATCGATGAATTTCAGGATTATTCCTATATCGAAAAGCTTGTCATATCATTACTGTTCGGAAAATGTCATATGACCTTACTGGGTGATATCAATCAGAAAATCAATCACTACCAGGAAAAAGTCAACGATAAGGATATTTTCAAAGGTGCCAGATCGGTAAAACTGGATAAGAGTTATCGTTCCACATATCAGATTGCGAAATTCTGTAACGATATGCTGAAAGACAATCTTGATATTAAATATTTTAACAGGCAGGGGAAACAACCGGAGATTTTAAACTTAAATACTGCCGACTTGGATGTAATAGCAAATACGGTAATTAATAAAGTATCGAAGTACAGAGCATCAGGTCATCGTTCCCTCGCCGTTATAACCAGAACTGAGGCATTTGCCAAGAAACTTCAACCCTATCTCAAGGATGCGAAAATCAACAGAGTTACCGAAAAGAGTACAACCTATACATACGGTGCGGTGCTTATACCGTCTTATCTTACAAAAGGGCTGGAGTTTGATGCCGTAATCGTACTGGATACACAAAATGACAGGTTTAAAAAAGAAGAGGAATTACACCTCTTCTATACCTGCTGTACAAGAGCTCTTCACGAACTCACCGTAATAAACTAACTTAAATCATATCCTTACACACTTCATAAACATGCTTCATAACGGCATCATTTCCAAGCTCGTTAAGGCATTCATGACGCATATCTTCAAATATACGTGATGTTACATTTTTAATGCCTGCATTCTGCAACCTTGCAACAAGAGCAAGCGGTCCTTTGGAATTACCTCCTACGGGGTCATCGGAGCCGCAGAATGAATGTATCGGAAGTTCTTTCGGGATTTCTGCTATGCTTTCTTTTTTGTAAATAACGGACAAACCCTTAAACAGTTCTTTAAACATTCCGACCGACGGAACATATCCGCATAACGGATCCTCAACATATTTGTCCACTTCCGATTCATTTCTTGAAAGCCAGTCGAATTCCGTACGATTGGGTTTAAACTGTGAATTGTATGCTCCGAAAGACAATGCATTAAGAATCCCGGACGGTTTATTCCTCCCTATAAACAACTCCTGAAGTGCGGCAATAAACCTTCCGGCACCCAGTACAAGAGAAGGTTGTTGGTCATTGGTTCCCGATAATATACATCCGTCAATGTTGGAGGCATATCGCTCGGCATATGCCAGAGTCATAAAAGAACCCATGCTGTGTCCGAAAAGAATAACTTTCTTATCGGGATGTTGCTTGCGGACATATTCCACCAATGAGTTCATATTGCTTACACACTCGAAAAATCCGTCAACAGGCCAAATGCCGAGACTTTCGGTATATACACCGTGACCGATATGGTCTATACAATACAACTGTACATTATGATTCTTCATAAACTCCGATAATCTTGCATACCTTGCGGCATGCTCCGCCAATCCCGGTGCTACGACCAGTATAAAATCGGGATTATCCGTTATATGCGGCTTAAACACAAAAAAGGCGCCGCTCTTACCTATAATAGAAAAATAGTCTTTGTTCATTTTTGTAATCTCCCTCAACTATATTATCACAGATGTTTAAAATTACCAAGAGTTCTATTCATGAGGTATGAGCAGCCCTTGAATGCAATACGGAGTTATTCATTGATTTTTAATCTGTATAAGAGTAAAATACTATAAAACGGAGGACGTCATTTTATGATCCGCGACAGGGTTGAGAGTATTTCACTTGATGAGATGCGTACAATACAGGGTAAAAGATTGGTAGAAACCGTAAAACATGTTTACGATAATGTTGCATATTACAGAAGAAAAATGGAATCTATAGGGCTGCTGCCCGGGGATATAAGAGGGTATGAAGATTTACATAAACTTCCCTTTACCACAAAGGCCGATCTGATAGAAACATATCCTTACGGTATGGTAGCCGTGGACATGGATAAGATAGTCAGGGTTCATGCATCTTCGGGAACAACGGGAAAAAGAATAGTTGTTGCTTATACAAAAGAAGATATCGATACATGGGCGGATGTGATGGCCAGGTGTTTTGCAAGAATAGGCACTGATGTAAATGATGTTGTTCAAGTGGCTTACGGATACGGTTTGTTTACCGGGGGACTGGGAACACATTACGGTGCGGAGAGACTGGGTGCCACAGTTATACCTATTTCAGGCGGGAACAGCAGAAGGCAGGTGGAATTTCTCATTGATTTAAAACCCACGGTTATAGCTTGCACCCCTTCATATATGCTCCATTTATACGAAGTTATGACCGAAGCGGGTGTTACCGTTGATGACATTTCTTTAAAGGCGGGACTTTTCGGAGCGGAACCGTGGAGCGAGAATATGAGAAAGGAAATAGAACGCCTTTTTAACATAAAAGCTTACGATATATACGGCTTAAGCGAGATAACCGGTCCCGGTGTTGCATCGGAATGTTGTGCGCAGAACGGTTTACACATAAATGAAGACTGTTATCTTCCGGAAATAGTGGATACCGAAACACAGCAACCTTTAGGATTAGGTATGCAGGGCGAGATTGTTTTTACAACCATAAAGAAAAAGGGTATGCCTTTAATAAGGTACAGAACAAAAGATATAACTAAATTATTCCGTGATGATTGCCGATGCAAAAGAACATTGGTTAAAATGGAACGTGTAATGGGCAGAACCGACGATATGCTCATAATAAGGGGAGTAAATGTATTTCCTTCGCAGATTGAGAGTGTATTATTGGAGTTTAGCAGTGTTACTCCCAATTATCAGATTGTAGTGGACAGAATCAACATGATGGATACACTGGAAGTGCGGGTGGAGATGAATGAAAATCTTTTCTCGGATGAAGTAAGAAAAATTGAAATGTTGGAAAGGAATATAACCGGAGCAATTGAGAGTGTATTGGGTATCAGTGCCAAAGTAAAATTAGCGGAACCCAAATCAATTGAAAGAAGTGAAGGAAAAGCTGTACGGATAATTGACAGAAGAAAGATTTAAGGGGTGTGAAATGTTAGTAAAACAGATATCGATATTTCTGGAAAACAAAGAAGGCAGACTTGCCGAAGTGACTTCGATATTGGCCCGAGCAAATATTAATATCAACGCACTTACCATTGCGGATACAGCGGATTTCGGCATATTAAGAATTATTGTCGATGATGCGGAGAAAACGGAAAAATTACTGAGGGAGTACGGTTTTTCCGTAAGTGTGACCGATGTTTTGGCGATAGATATCGATAATGTGCCGGGAGGCATAGCACGTCCGCTGATAATGCTTCATAAGAACGGAATATCGGTGGAGTACATTTATGCTTTTTTGGCTAAAGAAGATGATACCGCACATGTCATATTTAAAGTTAATGATATTGAGACGGCAGTCAGGATACTAACAAAGAACGGATTCAGGAATACGGCAAAATTATGAAAGCGGAGATAATTGCGGTAGGCACGGAGCTGCTGATGGGGCAGATTGATAATACCGATGCAAGTTACATGTCAAAGAGATTTCCCGAATGCGGCGTGTATGTATATTATCATACCGTTGTAGGTGACAATCGGGGGAGATTGGCTGAATGTATTAACATTGCGCTGAAAAGAGCGGATGTTGTAGTGCTTACGGGCGGTTTGGGACCTACTCAGGACGATATAACAAAAGAGACTGTGGCTGAGGTTCTGGGACTGAAATTGGTTTTTCATCCGGAAATTCTGGAGAATGTAAAAGAATACTTCAATACAATAAGGCATAACAGGAAAATAAATATAATGGCGGCAAGCAATGAGAAACTGGCATACTATCCCGAGGGTTGTTTAATATTGCCCAATAATAACGGAACGGCTCCGGGATGCATTATTTCTCATTTTGTTGAGGGAGCGGATAAAACAATAATATTGCTTCCCGGTCCTCCTTGGGAACTGCAACCCATGTTTGATAATTATGTCGTTGATTATTTTAAGAGTAAGATACAGGAAGGTTTGAAATCGGTATATCTTCGTATGTTCGGCATAGGGGAATCGGCTATGGAATCGGTTATTTCCGATATTGTATCAACTCAGACCAATCCGACCATCGCCCCTTATGCGAAAAAAGGAGAGGTAATGCTGAGAGTTACCGCGCGGTATGAGAAGGGCAAGCAGGATCCCGATTTAATTCTTAAACCGATACTGGATATATTGCACGAAAGGTTAGGGGAGTATATTTATTCCGATAAAGATGTTGAACTCAAGGTCGTTACTGCAAACTTGCTTATGAGTAAGAATATTACCGTATCTTTTGCCGAATCATGTACGGGAGGGATGTTATCCGAATTATTGACCGATGTTCCCGGAATATCAAAGGTGTTTTTAGGTTCGGTTGTGGCCTATTCAAACGAGATTAAACAATCCGTGTTAAAAGTCAGCGGTAATACATTGAAAAAATACGGAGCGGTCAGCGAGCAAACAGCTAAAGAGATGGCACAAGGTGTACGGCTGCTGTATAATACAGAAGTCGGTATTTCCATAACCGGCATTGCGGGACCTTCCGGAGCCGTTGCGGATAAACCGGTAGGCCGTGTGTATATCGGGATAAGTACCGAGCAGGAAACATTGTCTTATGAATACACTTTCAGCGGAGACAGAGATAAGGTAAGATATTTTTCCTGCCTTAATGCACTTAATATATTGCGCTTGTATGCACTTTCGAAAGGATGAGATTTGAAAGAGATAAGATTTAAAAGTACTGTTTTCCTTATAATGGCTTCGGTCCTGTTGAGCAGAATAATGGGATTTGTGAGAACAGCCCTTATTCCCGTGAAAATGGGAGGGCTTTCCAGAGTTACCGATGCATACAACGCGGCTTTTCAGGTTCCCGATTTGATGTATTCCATGTTGATAGGCGGAGCCATAGCTTCCTCTCTTATTCCCGTTCTGGCAGGTTATGTGGCAAAAGGAGAAGAAAAGAAAGGCTGGAGATCCGTAAGTTCTTTCATGAATCTGGTCTCCATTATAATGTTTGTCGTAGTAATATTATGTGTTATATTCGCAAAACCGCTGGTAAACATGCTGGTTCCCGGATATGATGCGGAAACACTGGAATTAACGGTACAGTTGACCAAGATTCTGATGCCTATAGCCTTTTTTATGATGCTTGCCGGGCTTTGTAACGGAATAATGAACTCATACAATGAGTTTATAATACCGGCATTCGGACCTTGCCTATATAATTTAGCCTGCATTATAAGCATAGCATTATTCAGCAATGATAATGTTGCGGATAATTACGGAGTAAAAAAAGTAGTACTGGGTATTGTAATATGTGCCGGGCTCTATTTTCTTTTCCAGTTCGCATTTACCTTCAAGCATTTCAAGAATAATTACACAACCGTAATCGCATATAAAGAGCCGGATTTCAAACTGTTGATAGCGCTTGCGATACCTTCATTGCTGACATCCATGCTGGGGCAGATAAGTCTCATAATATCCAGATATTTTACCGCATTCTTTGATGTAGGCTCGGTTACCGCTCTGGAATTGGTCAACAAGACATGGCAGATGCCGCTGGGTATTATTGCGCAGGCGATAGGTATTGCCATGCTGCCTTCATTAGCTGCGGTTTACGATGCCGATAAGAAAAGTGAGGTGGTCTATAAGATTAATACCTCCTTAAGGTTGGTTATATTCCTGGCCATACCTTCAGCGGTAGGATTGTCGGTGCTCAGTAAACCGTTAATACAGGTACTTTTCAATTACGGAACGATAGAACAGGAAGGTATTACATTAGCAGCCAATTTATTGATAGGCTACTCTCTGGCATTGGTTATGCAGTGTATTATAACAATAGTTAACAGAGTATATTTTTCCACCAAAAATTCCATTATTCCTTTCTGGGGAAGTTTAATCGGTGTTGTGTTCAATTACCTCATTGCTTATTTACTGTTGAAACTGACCGATGCCGGAATTTTCAGTGTGCCCGTAGCATATTCTCTATCCTCCGTACTCAATCTTGTATTTCTGGGACTACTTTTCAAAACAAGGATTAAAGGATACACTTTTCGCGATAATATACCCACTATTTTAAAGTCATTAATGAGTGCGGTAATGATGGGCGCAGCAATATATTTATTGGATATATCTCTTATGCCGGCAATATTCGGAACGGCAATTATTCAATTGGGTAAGATAAAGCAATTTCTATGGATACTTATTGAGATTGGTATAGGTGCCGGAATATATATGCTCCTTACATATCTGATGAAAGCCGATCAGGCACGCGAACTGATAGATATGGTAAGAGCAAAATTTAAGAGCATAATTGGTAATAATTAGCAATTACGAAAAAATATTCCTTGTATGTATTTTTAAGATGATATATAATATTGGTATATTCAAAAAAGATTGAAAAAGGAGCATATTATGGATAAAAAGAAAGCATTGGAAGCGTCACTGGCCGGGATTGAAAAAGCATACGGTAAGGGAGCTGTTATGAGACTGGGTCAAAATACGGCGATGACAGTGGAATCTATACCGACAGGTGCAATATCCTTGGATATAGCATTGGGTATCGGCGGTGTGCCAAGAGGCAGAATAATTGAAATATACGGACCGGAATCTTCCGGTAAAACCACCGTTGCTCTGCATATTATTGCAGAGGCACAAAAGGGAGGCGGCGAAGCTGCATTTATTGATGCGGAACATGCTTTGGATCCCATATATGCAAAAAAACTGGGAGTTAACATAGACGAACTTATAGTCAGCCAACCGGATACAGGCGAGCAGGCTTTGGAGATATGTGAAGCTCTGGTAAGAAGCGGAGCATTGGATGTAATTGTAATAGACTCGGTAGCTGCTCTGGTTCCTAAAGCCGAGATAGACGGCGAAATGGGAGACGCTCATGTAGGACTGCAGGCCAGATTGATGAGTCAGGCGTTAAGAAAACTCACAGCTGTCGTTGCAAAATCCAAAACCACAACCATATTTATCAACCAATTGCGAGAAAAAGTAGGCATAATGTTCGGTAATCCCGAAGTTACTCCGGGCGGAAGAGCATTGAAGTTTTATTCCAGCGTCAGAATAGAGGTCAGAAAAGCTGACAACATAAAATTGGGTGATAACATCATCGGAAGTAAAACAAGGGCCAAAATTGCTAAAAACAAAATTGCTCCTCCTTTCAAGACAGCGGAGTTTGATATTATTTACGGACACGGAATATCCAAAGAAGGATGCTTAATTGATGTCGGAGTGGACTGCGGAGTAGTGGATAAAGCCGGATCATGGTATTCATATAAAGATCAGCGGATAGGTCAGGGACGGGAGAATGCCAAAGACTACCTTGTGCAGAACCCCAAGATAGCCGAAGAGATTGAGAAGCTGATAAGGGCAGCATTTGAAGCGCATAAAACGCCCGAACAACCGACAGAAGCTGCAGATGAATGATGAATTGAGCATCGTAAAAAGAGAAGTATTAAAAAAAGACTATATCCTTACTTTATCCGATAATACACAACTTTTTATTGATGAAGAAACATATTTCAAATATTGTATCTACGACAAAGAAACATTATCAAATGCTTTTATTGAGGATATTAAAGATAAAACCGAAGCGATGCAATGCTATAAAAAGGCGGTTGCTTATCTTTTAAACGGAAAAAAAACGGAAAATCGTATGAGGTTATACCTTGAGAACAAAGGATTCGGGCCTAAAGCGGTAGACAGTTGTATTCACCGTCTGATTGAGGAAGGAAAGATAGATGATGTTGCTTTTATGGACAAGTTCATAAAAGCCAATCTGAAGAAGGACACAAAGAGAGAAAAACTTATAGCAAAACTGATATACCACGGAATAGATGAGCAACTGGCAGTACAAGAGGTGGATAAAGCGGTAGGATATGAAGAAGATACTTATTAATTCACTGGGATGTCCCAAAAATCTGGTGGACAGCGAGATAATGGCAAAGTCACTGAAAGATAAAGGTTTTGTTCTTACCGACAATATCGAAGATGCGAACATTGCAATAATCAATACATGCTCTTTTATTCAACCCGCCGTGGAAGAAGCAATCAGCGTAATATTGGAAGCCGCGGAATACAAAAAACGGGGGATTCTGGAAAAACTTATAGTCACAGGTTGTCTGGTGGAAAGATATAAGGAGGAGATAATAACTTCAATACCCGAAGTGGATGTATGTGTGGGAATAGACGGCTATAAGGACATAGCATCTGTTGTTAATAATACGGATGAAGTTTTGATTTGCGGAAATAAAACCGATGTAACCTTTATGAATAAAGAACGAATGCTGTCGGAAAATACCGCATCGACATATGTGAAAATTGCCGAAGGTTGTGATAACAGATGTACTTACTGCACCATTCCGTCCATCCGGGGAAGATACAGAAGCAGAAGTATCGAGGATATATATGCTGAAGCGGAGAAGTTGTGCTCTCTGCACGGTATAAAAGAAATTACACTGGTGGCTCAGGATACTACCGCATACGGTACGGATATTTACGGGAAACCGTCTTTGGATTTGTTGCTTAAAAAGTTGGAAACAGTCAAATCTTTACAGTGGATAAGACTGCTTTACTGCTATCCCGAACTTATCACTGACGACCTTATTAATTCCGTTAAGAACAGCAAAAAGATATTGCACTATCTGGATATACCCTTGCAGCATTCTTCCGACAGAATATTAAAACTGATGGGACGTAAGGGAACATGTGCCATGTATACGGAATTAATAGATAAACTTCGATTTCATATACCCGATATAGTGTTAAGGACCACTTTTATAGTGGGGTTTCCGCAGGAGACGGAAGAAGATTTCGAGAACCTGTGCGAGTTTATAAAGGCATCCCGTTTTGACAGAGCGGGTTTCTTTGAGTATTGCAGGGAAGAAGGCACACCGGCATACAGACTGAAAGGTCAGATACCAAAGAAGGTAAAGATTCAAAGGCGCAAACAGGCGGAACAAATTCAACAGGATATATTAATCAGCAAAAATGATGAAAGGATAGGCAAAACATATAGTATAATTATACAAGGCATTTCCGATGACGGATTGTTCTATGTGGGCAGATCTTATGCAGAGGCATATGAAATAGATCCCGTCATATATGTTGCAGCCAAAGAAGAGTTAACTGTCGGAGATATAACAGATGCCGTGATTGTTGCCAAACATGAAGATTCACTGATTGCGGAGGTTGTGCAATGAATATAGCGAATAAACTTACTCTGATAAGAATAATATTGATACCTTTTTTCATCATATTTGCCGTTCCCACACCGGAATGGTTGAGTGAACCGGTTTTTTCTTTTCATCAGCAGTACGGTACATTAATTGCGTTGGTAATTTTTGTAATTGCTTCCTTAACCGACCTTTTTGACGGATATCTGGCGAGGAAATACAAACTGATAACAAATATGGGTAAATTTTTAGATCCCATTGCCGATAAGATACTTATCACAAGTGCATTGGTTGTACTGGTGGAAAGAGGACAGATAGCGGCATATACCGTTGTAATAATTATTGCCAGAGACTTGATTGTAGACGGATTGAGACTGGTGGTAAGTGAAAAGGGTGAAGTGATTGCCGCTAATGTATTCGGCAAGATTAAAACCAATCTTCAGATAATCAGTGTATGCTTGTATCTTCTCGCTTTTTATATCAATCTTTGGTATATACCTAAGATTGTTTACGCATTGGCTTTGATAGCTACCGTATATTCGGGAGTTATATATGTTAAGGAGTCAATTAAGTTCATTAAAGATTGATTTTTCATTTATTTTCGGAGAAAAGTTAAGGAAAAATAATGTATATCTCTTTACAAAGTATGTGGGATAGAATATACTGATGTAAATTTGTTATCAGGTAATAAAATGTTTTGAAGGGAAAAGGATGACAAAGGCGACACTGAAAAAACTGAAGAAACTTGAAGATTTGCAGATATTGCTTTCGGAAAGTCCGTATATGAACGATAAGCAGCTTGCCGAAGCTTTGGGAGTATCGGTACCGTGTATAAGGAATTACAGAAATGAACTGGGAATAAAGCAGGTTCGTGAAAGAATAAAAGACACGGTAAGATCGCTTGCACCTGAGGACATAGTGGGAACTATAACAAATCTGAAACTTAATGAAGGAGCTTCTGCGGAATTTGTTACAACGGCGGATATGGTTTTCAAGAAAACCAATATAGTCAGAGGTCAGTACCTGTATTCCTTTGCGGAATCGGTAGCTATTTCCGTTATAGATGCAGAAGCTTCTCTGGTAGGGGTAGCAAATATTAAATACAAGGAACCGGTATATGCCAATGAAAAACTTACCGCACAGGCCAAAGTAACACAAATAAGGCTGAATAACTATTTTGTATGGGTTTTCGTTTACAGAGAGGATGTAGAGATTTTCCGAAGCAAATTTATTTTGGTTTCGGTATGATGTGAGGATTTATGAATATACTTGTAGATGCTATGGGCGGTGACAATGCGCCGGAAGCAATAGTTATAGGATGTTTAAATGCAATAAAGACGGAAGAAGGTTTTGATATAACCTTATTCGGTGACAGCAAAATTATTGCCGATATACTTTGCAACTATAACTATGATAAATCGAGAATAAAAGTAGAGCATTGTTCGGAAGTAATACTTTTTAAAGATACACCCACAGTTGCGGTTAAGAACAAAAAGGACTCTTCCTTGGTCAGAGCACTTACTGCGATGAGGGAAGGGAACGGAGATGCGGTAATATCCGCCGGTAATACCGGTGCACTGCTTACAGGCTCTCTTCTGATAACAGGCAGGATGCAAAAAGTAATACGCCCGGCTTTGGGAGCATTGATTCCTTCCGGGGAAAAGTTTGCTCTATTGATAGATGCCGGACTGAACTCCAATTTGCGTCCTGAAAGTTATGTGCAGTTCGCAAAATTCGGTTCCGAATACATGAAGATAGTTACAAAATGCGATAATCCTTTAATAGGGCTGTTGAATATAGGAACGGAAGACACAAAAGGAAGCGCGGAAGTAAAAGAGGCCAACCTACTCTTAAAGCAGTCGGGATTGAACTATTACGGCAGTATAGAAGGGAACAGTATCGTAGAAGGTGTTGTGGATGTTGTTGTAACCGACGGTTTTACGGGAAATGTATCTCTTAAAGTTCTGGAGGGTACCGCATCGTATATTTTCAGTAAAATGAAGTCTGTATTCAGTATGGATGTTTTCCACAAACTTGCCGCATCAGTGATAAGACCTGACATGAAGAAATTTAAAGATAATTTGAATCCCGACATAATGGGCGGAGCACCGATATTAGGAGTAAACGGTTTAATACTGAAATCACACGGAAGTTCCAATGCCAAAACAATAATGCATGTGGTGCTTAAAGCGGTGAAGCTGGCAAAAAATGATATAGTGGGGAATATAAGGAGAGCTGTATGTTAAACGCTATTTGCGTTTTAATATAAAAAAGGTTAATATTAACGATGGAATAATATTATGAATATTAAAAACACGTCCATCGTGAGACGGGAGGATAAAATGATTTTTGAGAAGGTAAAAGCGATTATCGTAGAACAATTGGGTGTGGAGGCAGACGACGTGACAATGGAATCTTCATTTGTGGAAGATCTGGGAGCCGATTCATTGGACATTGTGGAACTTATCATGTCAATGGAAGATCAGTTTAAGATTACCATACCCGATACCGAAGCGGAGAACATTACCACAGTAGGTAGTGCCGTAAAGTACATAGAAAGCAACAGGTAGGAGAATCAAGGCTATTTCAATAGCCTTATTTTCTTAAGATTTAAAAATCTGAAGAAAATGAGGCAGTTTTGCAACCGGATATTCTCCAATTACAAGAGGTATGCATATCGGATACAGGTAAAATGGAAAAAGTGATAGATAAATCAATAGCATCGGTAGAGAAAGCTATAGGTTATTCTTTTAAGGATAAATCATTGCTGTCTACCGCCTTAAAACACAGCTCATACGACAAAACGGAAAATTACGAAAAACTGGAGTTTTTGGGTGATTCGGTTCTTTCTCTGGTTATATCGGATTTTCTTTTCAGAACTCACAACTATTTGCAGGAAGGTGAGATGACGGTAACAAGAGCTTATGCGGTGTGTGAGGAATCATTATCCAAAGTAAGCAAACGATTGGGAATAGACAAATATATACTTATCGGTTCGTCAGCCGTAAGTTCGTCCGTCAATACAAACAAGTCGGTTATAGCCGATGCATTCGAGTCGCTGATAGGTGCAATGTATTTGGATTCGGGATTTAAATATGTCCGACCTTTTATTATTTCCAATTTGAACGAGTTTATTGTAGAATATATCAGGTCGGGTGATAATAATGATCACAAAACGAAATTACAGCATTTTGTACAGTCCAGATATCAGGAAGAGCCCAAATATCTGGTTAAAGGAGAAAAAGGACCGCCTCATGACAAAACATTCCTTGTTGAAGTTATAATTACAGGGAAACCGTACGGAAAAGGTATAGGAAAAACAAAAAAGGAAGCACAGCAGGCTGCTGCAAAAGATGCTTTGGAGAATATTGAGAAAAAAGGTTTAGATAATTATGATTCTTAAAAAAGTGGAATTGCAGGGATTCAAATCCTTTGCAACAAGAACAGTGTTGGAATTTAACAAAGGTATAACCGCAATAGTAGGTCCCAACGGGAGCGGAAAGAGTAATATTGCCGATGCGATAAGGTGGGTTTTAGGTTCGCAAAGTTCCAAGCAGTTAAGAGGCGGTAATATGAGTGACATGATATTCTCAGGTACTCAATACAGAAGACCGGTCGGTTTTGCCGAAGTTTCTCTATACTTTGATAACAGTGACAAGCATCTGGCGGTGGATTTCGAGGATGTCAAGATTACCAGAAGACTGTACCGTTCCGGTGAATCGGATTATTCCGTTAACGATAAGAGCTGTCGTCTGAAAGATATTCAGATGATGTTCTTCGATACCGGGGTAGGTAAAGAAGGATACTCTATCATAGGGCAGAATGAAATAAAAGATATCGTTGACAGCAACAGCCTGGAAAGAAGAGGTATCTTTGAGGAAGCTGCCGGTATTATGAAATACAAACAGAAGAAACTGGAAGCATTACGTAAGCTTTCAAACACCGAAGAAAACCTTGTAAGAATAACCGATATCATAAGTGAAATAGAAAACCAGTTGGAGCCGTTAAGATTACAGGCCGAGAAAGCAAAGGAATACTTAAGAGTATACGAGATACTGAAAGTTAATGAAGTGGGACTGTATCTGAATAATCTGCAGATGTATCAGAAACGCATTCAGAAATACGAACAGGATATACAGGTTTTGTCGGAAGACATTTTGACCAGAGAGTCGGAATTGGAGAATATAAAGCAGGAAAACAGGGACAGTATTAATATCATCAACCGGTATGAGGAACAGGAACAAAACCTCAAAGATGAATTGAACACCTTTTTAAGAGACTTGGAGTCACAAAGACATGAAATAATATTATGCAACGAGCGATTGTCCAATGCCGACAGTGAACTTATAAAAAACGGCAAAGAAATAGAAGAATATCAATTAAGAGAGAATGAACTGTCCAAAGATTACCTTACAAAAGAAGACAGAAGGAAGTATCTGGAAAATCAATACACAAGCTATAAAGAGAAATTGGATTTATTGACCGCACAGGCGGAAAGCATTACGGCATCGCTGAGCGGAAGCGAGAAAATACTGGAAGGTGTGAAAGCATCTTTAATGAGACATATAGAAGAGACTTCCGACAGTAAACTCGTATTAAATAATGTCATCAATGAAAAGAATGCTCTGAAGACTCAGCTGGACATGATGGATAACGATATAAACAAAAAGGTGTTGGAGAATGATTCAATACTATTAGCAAAGCAGGACAATCAGAGCAAAAACATTGCCGCCAAGAAGCAGCAAGAGCAGCTGGCCTCAAGAAGAGATAAAAGCAAGACCGAGTACGCATTACTGCAAAAACGTATGGAGCAGGCGGAATCGGCAGAGCGTAATCTTAAAACCAATATAGAGATACTGCAAAGCAACTACAAACTTATATACGACATGGAAAAGCAGATGCACGGTTATAAGCAGGATGTAAAAGCGGTGCTGGAAAATAAATCTCTTAACGGAATAGTGGATGTGGTTGCCAAACTTATGGGTACCGAAGAGATATATAACACGGCCATTGAAGCGGCGTTAGGCGGAAATATTCAGAATGTCGTAGTGGAGGATGAAGAGGCGGCAAAGGCGGCTATTGCTTTCTTAAAAGAAAACAAGCTGGGACGAGTGACATTCCTGCCGGTAAGTTCGGTGCGCCCCAATCAGTTTAACAAAGATGAAGAAAGAGAAATACTGTCATATAAAGGTGTTATTGATGTTGCATATAAATTATTAGAATATGATTCGAAGTATGAAAATATAGCAAAGAATCTTTTAGGCAGAATATTAGTTGTAGACACTTACGACAATGCCGTACTTATAGCAAGAAAAACACAGAGCAGGTATAAACTTGTAACGCTTACCGGAGAGTTTTTCAATACCGGCGGCTCCATAACCGGCGGTACTCAGAATGTAGGTAAGGTGGGGCTGCTGGGAAGACACAAGCAACTGGATCGTCTGGAGAGTGAAATAGCTGCACACAAAGAAAAACTGGAACAGTCGGTTACACAGAGTCGTTCCATGTCTAAACAGGCATCGGAATTGGCTTCGGATATAGACAAGACGGAGCAATGTATTATTGAAGGCAATATGCTTACAGCCAAGCTGGAATCGGCAATATCCGCACTTGATGAAGCATATAAAAGTAATACGGATGCACTGAATGCCACAAAGAACAGAAAGAAAGAGTTAACGGATAAATATCACGGGTATGACGATAAGATAGCGATACTCAATAATCAGATAGATGCGTTAAGTGAGCAGATTGAAAAGGATAAACTTAAGATTAACGAGTATGAAGAAGGACATAAAGAACAGTCGGCAAAGAGAGATAATATTTATCTGGATATATCCGATATGAAGGTTTCGGTTAATTCCATAGAAGAAAGCCTCAAGAACAACGATGAATCGCTAATAAGGATAGGTTTTGAAAAACAGGCTCTTACCGTTAAGCGTAATGAACTGATAAAGAGAAACGAGCAACTTAAAGAAATAAAAGCCGACCTTCAGGATAAGATACAGACAAAGTCCAAAAACATAAGTAATCCCGAGAAAGTTGAGAAAGAAAAGAATAAGGCTATACAGGAATTGCAGAACAAGAGAAAGAAGTTATCCCAAGAGAACGAGAAATACATTCAGAATATTACCGATGTCAACAGGGATATAATGCTGCTGTCCAATAAGATTTCTTCCATTGAAGTGAATAAGGCGAAAACCGATGCCGAGATGACGGCAATGAAAGAACGTATGTGGGACGAATACAATTTAACTCACAACGAGGCATTACAAAGACACGGCGAGATAGAAAACATAACCGAGGCCAGAAAAGAAATAGCCGAGGCAAGGAACATTATAAAGCAGTTGGGTCCGGTAAATATTCATTCCATTGAAGATTATGCCAAAACCAATGAACGATACAGATTCTTTACAACACAAAAAGAGGATATAGAGAAGTCCAAAGAAGACCTGTATAAAACGGTTAATGAAATGAATACGGTAATGAGGAAAATCTTCAAAGAGAAATTTGAAATAATCAATGATAATTTCAACGAGATTTTTGCCAGACTGTTTGAGGGAGGTCAGGCAAAACTGGAGCTTACCGACCAATCGGACATTCTGGAATGCGGTATAGATATAATCGCACAACCGCCCGGAAAGAAGTTGCAGAACATGATGCTGCTGTCGGGAGGAGAAAAGGCTTTCACCGCAATAGCTTTGGTATTTGCCATGCTGAAGCTCAATCCCTCTCCGTTCTGTGTATTCGACGAAATAGATACATCATTGGACGACAATAACGTACTCAAGTACTGCAAATATCTCAACGAGCATAAGAGTAATACACAATTTGTTCTTATAACACACAGAAAGGGGACCATGGAGAATGCCGATACGATATACGGTGTCACTATGCAGGAACACGGTATAACCAAAGTAGTATCCATGAAGATTACCGAATAATATGAGTTTTTTTCGACGATTAAAAGAAGGTCTTTCCGCAACAAAAGAAAAACTCACTAAACAGATTGATAAACTTCTGGCATCCTTTCGCAAAATTGATGAAGAGTTATTCGAACAACTGGAAGAAGTGTTGATTGAGAGTGATATTGCAATAGATACCGTAATGCAGATTACCGAGCAGCTGAAACAGGAAGTTAAGATTAACAATATCAGCGATCCTAAACAGATTAGGGATTTGTTGAAAAAGAAACTTATGGATATGATAACAAAAAACAGCAATACGACTCTCAATGCATTGAAGGATGATTATAAAGACAAATTGAACATCATTCTTGTAGTGGGAGTAAACGGAACGGGTAAAACTACTTCCATAGGCAAACTTGCGGGAATGTTGACCGGGCACAACAAAAAAGTTCTGCTTGCAGCGGCCGATACTTTCCGGGCGGCGGCGTCTGAACAGTTAATCGAGTGGGCAAAAAGAACCGGTGTGGACATAGTGGCACATAAAAGCGGTGCTGACCCAGGTGCCGTTGTATATGATGCAATTCATGCATCGGTAAAAAGGGGAGCGGATGTCTTAATCTGCGATACTGCGGGAAGATTGCACACCAAGAGCAATCTGATGGAAGAACTTAAAAAGATAAGCAGGGTAATAGGCAAAGAGGCTCCCGATGCGATAGTGGAAACACTATTGGTAATTGATGCATCGGCAGGGCAAAATTCATTGGTACAGGCAAGGGTATTCAACGAATACGTAAAGATAGACGGAATAATACTGACAAAACTGGACGGTACGGCAAAGGGCGGAATGGTAATATCCATCTGCAATGAACTGGATATTCCGGTGAAGTATATCGGTATAGGTGAAAAAGCGGACGATTTGCGACCGTTTGACGGAAAAAGTTTTATAGAAGCATTGTTTGACAATTAATATGACATATGCTTATAATATACTGAAAAGCAAGGATCCGAAGAGTAAATATGCTTATCCTTCAAGAGAGTATGTGGTCGGTGCAAACATACAGGCAGGCATGTTGAAAATCATCGGGGAGCCGGTTACCCGAATACAAGCAGTAAGGTAACCCGGAACAGACCGTTATCGTAATTAAGCGGCTTTTATAAGCAACTTGGGTGGTACCGCGAATACTCTTTCGTCCCTTGAGATGAGAGAGTTTTTTTATAGGCATTAAGCCGGAAAGAGGAAGTTATGTATAAAAAAGTATCAACTGATTTGAATTTCGTAAAGCGGGAATTGGAGACTTTGGAGTTCTGGAAGCAAAACAGAGTCTTCGAAAAAAGTATAGAGAACAGAGAGGGATGTGAGCATTTCACATTCTATGACGGTCCGCCGACTGCTAACGGCAAGCCGCATATAGGTCATATACTTACCAGAGTCATAAAAGACATTATTCCCAGATATAAGACCATGAAGGGATATAAAGTGTTAAGAAAAGCCGGATGGGATACTCACGGGCTTCCTGTGGAGCTGGAAGTGGAGAAAATGTTAGGCCTGGACGGAAAAGACGATATAGAGCGTTACGGAATTGAACCTTTTATTAAAAAGTGCAAAGAAAGCGTCTGGAAATATAAAGGCGAATGGGAAAAGATGAGTGATCGTGTGGGTTTCTGGGCGGATATGGAAAACCCATATATTACCTATGACAACAACTATATAGAATCGGAATGGTGGGCTTTGAAGAAAATATGGGATATGGGTCTGCTGTACAAAGGACATAAGGTAGTTCCTTATTGTCCCAGATGCGGAACCAGCCTTTCTTCACATGAAGTGGCTCAGGGATACAAAGACATAACCGACAAGACCATATATGTCAAGTTTAAGGTTAAGGATACTGCCGATACATATTTTATGGCCTGGACAACCACTCCGTGGACATTACCGTCAAACGTGGCACTTACGGTAGGTGCAAAGTTTGATTATGCAAAGGTGAAGTATAACAATGAGTATATAATCGTTGCCAAGCAACTGGTCCCTTCGGTATTTGAAGGATCGGATTACGAAATAGTGTCGACGGTAAAGGGAAAAGAGCTGGAATACATGAAGTATGAGCCCTTATTCGATTTTGTCGATGAAGATGCAAAGAAAGAAGGCTTTTATGTATGTTTAGGCGATTTCGTCACATTGACAGACGGTACCGGTATTGTACATACCGCTCCCGCATTCGGTGAGGATGACTCGATAATAGGGAAGAAATATAACCTTCCGTTTTTGCAGATGGTGGACGAAGCCGGACACATGGTAGAGCAGACGGGATTTATAAAAGGTTTGTTTGTTAAAGATGCCGATAAAATTATAATCGGGGATTTAGATAAGCGCGGTCTTCTGTTCAAGTCCTCGGAAATCGTACACTCCTATCCTTTCTGCTGGAGATGCGACACCCCTTTAATTTATTATGCCCGTTCCACCTGGTTTATAAAAATGACGGCAATACGGGACAGTCTTCTTAAGAATAATGACAAAATAAACTGGATGCCCGCCACAATAAAAGACGGACGTTTCGGGAATTTCTTACGTGCGGTAGTGGATTGGGGAATATCCAGGGAACGTTACTGGGGAACTCCTTTGCCCATTTGGGAATGCGAATGCGGTCACAGAGAGGCTATAGGAAGTATTGCGGAGTTGAAGGAAAAAGCAGTCGATTGCCCAAAAGATATCGAACTGCATAAACCCTATATCGACAATGTGCATCTTAAATGTCCGAAATGTTCCGCGATGATGAAGAGAGTTGCGGAAGTAATAGACTGCTGGTTTGACAGCGGTTCCATGCCTTTTGCTCAGCATCACTATCCGTTTGAGAATAAGCAAGTATTTGAGCAGGGCTTTCCGGCAGATTTCATATCCGAAGCATTGGATCAGACCAGAGGTTGGTTTTATACATTACATGCCATTTCCTGTCTGCTTTTTGACAGCCCGGCATATAAAAACTGCATAGTTTTAGGTCTTGTTCAGGATAAAGAAGGTCAAAAGATGAGTAAGCATAAAGGTAATGTAGTGGATCCTTGGGATGTGCTGGAGAATCAGGGTGCAGATGCGGTGCGTTGGTATTTCTATACGGTAAGCGCTCCGTGGCTGCCCAGTCGTTTCCACGATAAAGCCGTTACCGAAGGGCAGAGAAAATTCATGGGTACATTGTGGAATACCTATGCTTTCTATGTACTTTATGCCGAAATAGATAAATTTAATCCACTGAAATATCGGATGAAGAAAGACACGCTCTGTTTAATGGACAGATGGATACTGTCCAAACTTAACACTTTAGTAAAGAATACCGATAAAAATCTGGTGAACTACAGAATATTCGAAGCTTCCAGAGAGATTCAGGAGTTTACCGATCAATTGAGTAACTGGTATGTCAGAAGATCGCGCGAAAGATATTGGGGAAGCGAGGAGACTCAAGACAAGATAAACGCTTATCTGACATTGTACACCGCTTTGGTTACTTTAGCTAAACTGGCGGCACCGTTTACACCCTTTATAACCGAGCAGATATACGGAAACCTTGTTGTTAACCTGGATAAAAGCGCTCCTATAAGCGTTCATCTGACCGATTATCCCGTATGCGATGAATCATTAATCGATAAGGAAATGGAGAATCAGATGGAAGAGTTGCTTAAAGTAATTGTTGTTGCCAGAAGCTTAAGGAATATTTCCGGTATAAAGAACAGACAGCCTCTTCGTAACCTTTACATATCATCGGAAAAGAAACTTAATCAAGAGTATATCGAGCTTCTGAAAGATGAGTTAAATATCAAGGATATAACTTATGTGACCGATGCGTCCATGTTCATAGATTACAGCCTCAAGCCGCAGTTGAGAACATTGGGGAAGAAATACGGCAGATTATTGCCTGCGATATCCGAACATCTTAAAAGTGCCGACGGTGCTCATGTTATGGGACTGTTTGAAAAAGGGTTGAATTATGAGTTTACGGTAGAGGGAAATGCAGTAGTACTGGAAAAAGACGATGTGCTCAGCGAGACTAAGGAGAAAGACGGTCTTATATCCCAATCGGATAACGGAATAACCGTGGTTCTGGATATCAATCTGGACGAGCAACTGATTGAAGAGGGATACGTAAGGGAAATAGTCAGTAAAATACAGACCATGAGAAAAGATGCAGGTTATGATGTTACCGACAAGATAACCGTATACATCGAAAGCAGTGACATGCTGGAGAAACTGGTTGTGAAAAATTTCCCCTCGATTATGAAGGATGTACTTGCAACGGGCATTGCCAAAGCAGCCGATGATTCATTCTATTGTGCGACTTGGGACATAAACGGAGTACAGGCGGATATTAAGATAAAGAGAGTTTGATGCATATAATCAAATCCGATGCTCATTTATCTTACCGTTATTGAATAAATTGGTATATTATTGTAATATAAAGTTTGCTTGATTATGAGAGGTGACAAAATGAAACAATTGAAAGTAGCTATCATAGGACAGGGAAGAAGCGGATACTCCATCCACGGAACATATTTAATTGATGATACCGAAAGGTTTAAAGTGATTGCCGTTATCGATTTTATCGAAAAGAGAAGGCTTCTTGCAAAAGAACGGTACGGGAGCCATGTGGTAACTTCGGATAACTATAAAGATTTGTTCGGAATGGATATAGATTTGGTTATAAACTCATCTTACAGCCATTTGCATTACAGTATCACAAAGGATCTTTTAATGCACGGGTTTAACGTACTTACGGAAAAGCCCTTCTGCCGCACTGCAGACGAGGTACAGGATCTGATTGATACCGCAAAAAAGCAAAAACGTATGCTTGCGGTATTCCAGAATTCCAGATTTACCGCTTACTTTATGAAAATTAAGGAAATACTGGATTCTAAAGTGCTTGGAGATATAATACAGATCAGTATCGACTTTTCCGGATATGCAAGAAGATGGGATTGGCAGACATTGCAGTCATATAATGCGGGTAATTTATACAATACGGGACCGCATCCCGTGGATCAGGCTCTGCAACTCTACGGAGAAGGTATGCCGGAAGTCAAAGCTTTCATGAGAAGAGTAAATACTTTCGGAGATGCGGAAGATTATGTGAAACTCATACTGTACGGAGAGAACAAGCCTTTAATAGATGTGGAAGTAACCTCCTGTCAGGGATATAAACCTTATGTGTATAATATTCAGGGCTCTAAAGGAGCGCTTACGGGTACTATGACACAAATAAACTGGAAATACTTCAAAACCGAGGAACTTCCCGAGCAGAAACTGTTATTGTCCTTTGACAAGGAAGGAACCGATATACCGGCTTATTGCAGTGAGAATATAAAATGGTATGAAGAGCAATGGACCAGTGAAGGCGAGAAATACGGTACTTTCGGAGCGTCTACCAGAAGATATTACGATATGTTATATAATCATATGGTTAACGGAGGCGAGCTTACAGTAACAGCCGAGCAGGTTAAAAAGCAGATAGCTGTTATTGAAGAAGCACACAGACAGAATCCGTTGAGCAAAAAGTTTTGAGGAGAAACAATGAAGGAAACAGAAAATAAAGAAACTATTAAATCCGACGAAGTCCAACAGGTTTCCGATACAGACACCGTTGAACATATTGCAGAAGAGGATATAAATACCGAAGAGGATAATATAACGGAAGAAGTCAGTGAGAAAAGGAATGTAAAGAAGTCCAAGTTCTCGCAACACTTGAAAAAATTCGGATTTTATTACGGGTTGGGATTACTGATTGTCATATTGGCGGTCGTCCTTATTTTCGACGGTAACCGAAGATTAAGGGGCGATATACCGTATGATGATAATATCTATATTGTGGGAGATAATTCCATTTCCATGATAAGATATAACCAGGAACCCGTAAAGATTACATCACAACTGTTCAGGAACTACGAAGATCAGAAACTGGGACTGGAAGCTCATAACGGAATATTAATGAGTAAAGACGGGAATAGTATCATGTATGTGGATGATCTTTACCTTTTAAGCAATGAGGATTTATCATTGACTAAACTGGTCGGTACCCTATGGATGTACAACGGTGTAAAGAATATAAAAATTGCGGATGATGCGGACTTCTATTACGTTGTTAACGATGATTTCAATATAGTTTTATACAAGACCTATCGGCTGGCGGAAGATGAGTCAAGACTTATCTCCAACCTGTATAAGTTTGACCTTGCAACGGGACAATCGGTTATCTTAAGGGAAGATATCGATACTGACCTGTATTCGGTAAGTAATGACGGCAAAGTATGCGTATTCTTAGACGAAAAACAGGAGAGTTTTGTTGAGAACGGTGAGCCGACATATTCACTGTTTGTATACAAAGACGGGCAGACCGAAAAGTTGGCGGACAGCGTTTATGATTTGGGTGCTTCCGTTTATACGGGTACTGCCGAAGTAAATTATCCTATCATAAGTAAAAACGGCGATAAAATAGTTTATGCTGTAGTGGATTACATATACATGGTGGAAGATGAGCAAGAGGAGCAACCCGAAGATGTAGAAGAAACACAAACGGAAGAAGAGGAGAAGAAAGTCGTCTATCCTACATTCAACATGTATCTGTATCATGACGGAGTTTCCAAACTGATTGCAAAAAGTTGTGCACAGCTTTTAATCTCCGAAGATTTTTCTCAAATGATTTATATCGATGCGGTAGTCGAACATTTAGCAGCATATGATGAAATAGGATTTTGCGGAACATATAATCACTATGATGTGGAGACAGGAAAATCCACCAAAGTAATGGATAACGTGTTCGGATTTGTCGAAAGAAACGTATTGGGTTTTGTGGACAATGACTTTATAGACGCAAACTTCTATTTTAAACAATACGATATTGTAATGAATACCGCTCATCTGTACACAATAAGAAACGGAAAGGAAATACTGATTGACGATTATGCATCGGTAGGGGAGGATGAAGATCTTAATATAAAACTTGTATTCTTTTCACCCGACTATAAAGATGTATATGTTTTTAAGGAATACGTAAGTAAGACAAGCAGCTTGCTTCACAGATTCACCATTAAATCCAACGGATCCATAAGTGACTACATGTGTGAGGAAATGCAGGTTATAAGCGCTATTGCACTGTCAAAAGACGGAGACTATCTTGTATACAATGCGGACGGTAAGCTCATTATTATATCCGACAAAAATGTTAAAAAAACCATAGAGGTAAACGGAGTATCATCATTCGGTATTACGGAAGACGGAAAGTATGTGTACTATTATAAAGAAACCGAGATAGGTTTAGGTGCCGTTTATTACTATGACCTGTATAAAAGCGAAAAGCCGGTCAAGTTTCTGAACAATGTTAATGAGGTATGGAACTATAAAGACAACAAGGTTATGCTCAGGATAAACACCGACTATAATACAATGACGGGTGATCTTTATCTGTCGGATTTTGAACAGTTCGAGTACATATCTCCCGACGTTTATGCACAGATAACAACTAAAGTAACTGAAAGGTAGATAAAAATTACTGCTTTAAAAATAATACCGCTGGGCGGACTGAATGAAATAGGGAAAAATCTCACTGTCTTTGAGTATAGGAATGATATTCTTATACTGGATTGCGGTATAAAGTTTCCGCAGGAAGATATGCCGGGAGTGGATATAGTCAAACCGGATATGTCTTATCTTGTAGAAAATAAGGATAAAATCAAGGGAGTTGTCATTACTCACGCACATGAGGACCATATAGGAGCCGTCTGTTATCTTCTCAAGGAAATCAATACCCCCGTCTACGGTGCAAAACTCACGTTAGGATTATTGGAATCCAAATTGAATGAGATGAATCTGCTGACAACTACATCGCTCAATATTATTGACGGAGATTCAATAATATCCATAGGTTGTTTTAAACTGGAATTCATTCCCGTAAATCACAGTATACCGGACACATATGCAGTGGTCATAAACACTCCGGTCGGAATAATTCTTCATACCTCGGATTTTAAGATTGACTATAACCCGGTAAACGAAAAAGTGACCGATCTGAACAGGTTCTCGGAATTGGGAAACAGGCATGTGCTTTTGATGATGGCGGACAGTACAAATGCCACAAAAGAAGGACACAGTATGAGCGAGAGGGCGGTAGGCGATTCATTGGATAATCTGTTCAGAAAAGCCTCTTCACGTATTATTGTTGCGTCTTTCGCTTCCAACATACACAGAATACAGCAGATACTGAATCTTGCGGAAAAATACAAAAAGAAAGTATGTATATTCGGATTCAGCATGCGTAACAATATAAGAAAATCTATAGAGCTGGGATATATACAGGTTAAAAGAGGCATTATCATAGAAGATTTTGAAATAAAGAACTATAAACACAAAGACATGGTCTTTATAGTGACAGGCTCGCAGGGAGAGACTAACTCGGCATTATCGAAGATTGCTTTTAAGGAGCATCAGAAGATTAGTGTGGAGAAAAATGACCTGGTTATCATCTCCGCTTCCGTAATACCGGGAAATGAAAAATATTTATATCGTGTTATAAATGAATTATTCAAAAGCGGCGCAAATGTTATATATCAGGCTCTCAATGAAGTACATGCTTCAGGACACGCTTACAGACAGGAATTACGGCTTTTGCTTACACTTGTACGTCCTAAGTACTATATGCCGGTACACGGTGAATTTATGCATATGGAGAGTAATGCCTTATTAGCCATGGAAATGGGAATTAAAGAGAAGAATATATTTCTTCTGGAAAACGGTGATGTCATGAAGGTCTATCCCAATAGAATTTCAGTGGATGATAAAGATAAAATAAAGGTAGGGTTATCTTTTGTTGACGGACACGGGGTAGGCGAATTGGGTGATGACGTTCTGAAAGAAAGAGAAATTCTTGCCGGCGGGGGAATACTCAATATTTCCATAGTCCTAAACAAATCGGATAGAAAGTCAGCGGTTGAACCTGTTATAATCCCTGTAGGATTCGTATATGAGAGTGAATCGGATGATATAATAAGAAAGATAAGAGAAATGCTTGATGAAGATATCGGGAAGTATACGAAAACTTCAATGAGCATTAATGAATTGCAAAACTCCGTAAAGAAACGTTTGAGAAAATTTCTTTATCAGGAAACAAAAAGAAATCCGGTAGTACTGCCGGTTATTATGGAAGTATAGGTGGAAAAATGAAAGCGTATGATATTTTAAAAGAAAGAGGCTTTATAGCCCAGGCGACAGATGAAGAAGCTATCAAAAATCTTCTTAATAATGAAAAAATTGTTTTCTACATAGGCTTTGACCCTACGGCGGACAGTCTGCATATAGGTCATTTTCTTCAGCTTATTGTCATGAGCCATTTGCAGAAGGCGGGGCATAAGCCCATTGCACTGTTGGGAGGCGGCACCGCTATGATAGGCGATCCTACCGGCAAAACCGATATGAGAAGAATAATGACAAGAGAAGAAATTGACTACAACGCAAGCTGTTTCAAAAAGCAGATGTCGAGATTTGTGGATTTTACCGATGACAGAGCTATTATGGTAGATAACTACGAATGGCTGTCCAAATTGGAGTATATACCGTTCTTAAGAGAAATAGGAATGCATTTCTCCGTTAACAGAATGCTTACGGCGGAGTGTTTTAAATCCCGGTTGGAAAAAGGATTATCCTTTATAGAATTCAACTATATGCTCATGCAGAGTTACGATTTTCTGTTACTGAGAAGGAAATACGGATGTATCCTGCAACTGGGCGGAGATGACCAATGGAGCAACATCATATCCGGAGTGGATCTGATAAGAAGAAAAGAACTTGGAGAAGCATACGGAATGACATTCAATCTTCTTACCACAAACGAAGGAAAGAAAATGGGTAAGACGGAAAAAGGAGCTATCTGGCTGGATGAGAATAAGACATCTCCGTTTGATTTCTATCAGTACTGGAGAAATATAGATGATGCGGAAGTTATTAAGTGTCTCAAATTGCTTACCTTTTTACCTATGGAAGAGATTAAAAAATTAAGCAAACTGAAAGATGCGGAAATTAATCATGCCAAGGAAGTTCTGGCTTATGAAGTTACCAAAATAGTTCACGGCGAGAAAAAAGCTGATGATGCTAAGATAGCTTCACGAGCATTATTCTCCAATGTAGGAGAGATAGGCAATATGCCTTCCAAGGAGTTGACAAAGAATAATCTTGAAGAAGGGTATACTATTCTTGATGCTCTGACAGATGCCGGATTTATAAAGTCCAACAGTGAAGGCAGACGTCTGATACAGGAAAAATGCGTATCCGTTAATGATATTGTTGTGGAGGATTTTAAATTATGTATAAACAGCGACATGTTTACCGACGGTGAAATGCTTTTAAGAAGAGGTAAGAAGAAGTATTTCAGGTTTATACTTAAATAATTAAATTGATGTTGCAAATTTTATTAATATTTGATTTAATAGAATACAGTATTTTTAAACAAGCGGAGGGTTTAAATTATGATTTATGATGATATTTCGGCGGCATTACAAAAAGGTAGAAGGAAAGATGTAGAAGCATTGATTCAGCAGGCTATAGATGACAAATTACCGCCAAAAGATATACTTAACAAAGGACTTCTTGCAGGAATGGATATTGTCGGTGAGAAGTTCAAGAACAACGAATTATACGTTCCCGATGTTCTTGTAGCTGCCAGAGCAATGAATGCCGGAACTGCATTACTTAAGCCCCTTTTGGCTGAAGCGGGAGTGGAATCAATAGGTAAAGTGGTGATAGGGACCGTATTGGGCGATCTTCATGATATAGGCAAAAACCTTGTAAAAATGATGATGGAAGGTAAAGGCTTTGAGGTTATAGATTTGGGCGTAAACGTTTCCGCAGAACAGTTTGTACAAAGTGCTATTGAGCACGATGCCGAGATTATCGCCTGTTCCGCTCTTTTAACAACAACAATGGGAGAAATGGCCAATGTTGTAAAAGTAGCAACGGAAAAAGGCATAAGAGATAAAGTTACAATAATGATAGGCGGAGCACCGGTTAATGAAGCGTTTAAGATCTCGGTAGGTGCCGATATCTATACACCCGATGCGGCAAGTGCTGCGGAAGAAGCTGCCAAGGTAGTATTGAATTAACATAAGTTTATATTTTTAACATTAACGAGAGTTGCCACATTTAGCAGTGGCAACTTTTAAATTTATTATTTTATCTTTTTGTCTTTAACAACTTTAACAGAGGATAAATTTAATCAATCAAACATAGGTTTAACGGAAAACTCATTAAGATATTGTGACTTATCTTTCAAACAGACGATATTATAGATATCACAAGCCTTGTTTTCAAACTCAATGAGAGTTTTCAGGTCCGAGTCGAAATCATCATATGACTTTTTTAAAGATGTTATTACAGGTAGAGAGGATTTTGAGGAAATCAGGGATAAGAGTGATTTGTTTCTGCATGCAAGCACTCTGATATAACCTGGCCTCTTATACTTATACGTAATACCCTTATTCATACCTAATAGTATATGAATAAGCAGTCGTTGTATTCTGGTTGCGGGATATCGTTTATTAACACAGGTATTTATAAAATCGTTAACGGAACTGCAGGAAAACACATTGTTTTTTAGCAGATTCTCAATACCTTCGTTTACCAAAGGATACTTTTTCAGTTCATCATTACTTTTTGATATAACCGAGTAAAAAATGAGGTTCTCAAATAGATACATGGAGCCGAAATGCTTAACCTCTGAGTAATCTTCCAATATTTTTAATGTTGAGGGGGGAAGATTGTCTGCCAAATCTTTATTGTTAATAACTTTTTCCGACAGTAAATATTTCCTTATGGCTGTGGCGGAAGAAAAGTTTTCTTTCATATAGGGATCATTATAATCGCTTCCCGTTCTTTCTATCGGTACGGTTAAAATATCGGATTTCTGTCTGATTAATGCTTTTTCATATTCTATTGCCAGAATATCATTGGAGGATTTTAATGTTTCGGACAACTTATAAATATCTGTATCCGATTTATTCAGTAATTTTATCAAAGCATGCTGTCTGGCTTTGGGAAAAGACAGACCTTTTGATAACTCGGCTTTAAGTATCTCTTTGTATTCATTTGATTCGTAAGCCAACAGCGAGGATATCTTCTTGACATTATCGTTATCGGATGATTTAAAACCGTAACTGATATAGTCGATTATACCGATATTATTCAGTATATAAACAGCATTGTCGGCATATGATTCAGCAGATGCGCAACAGAACAGGGTCGGGTATTCCAATACCATGTCCGCACCGTTGGATATCGCCATCTGCGCCCGGGCATATTTATCTAATAATGCCGGTTCTCCTCTCTGGACGAAGTCGGAACTTAAGAGACATATCACCTTGATATTGTTTTTGAATAATTTCTTAATCTCGGTTATCTGATGTAAATGACCGTTATGGAAAGGATTATATTCCGATATGATGCCGACGATATTCATCTATTTTGTCCTTTTTAAAAACTATACATTAAATCTGAACAGAACAATATCTCCGTCTTTGAAGACATAATTTTTGCCTTCACTTCTGACCAGTCCTTTTTCTTTTACCGCATTATATGAGCCTAAACGCTTTATATCATCATAAGTGAATACTTCCGCCCTTATAAACCCTCTTTCAAAATCCGAATGAATCTTACCGGCAGCTTTGGGTGCCGTAGTATTATTTCTTATTGTCCATGCCCGGACTTCCTTTTTCCCGACGGTAAGAAAACTCATGAGGTCTAAAAGCTTATAGCCTTTGACAATAAGTCTTTCCAGGCCGGTTTCGGTAATGCCCAAATCCGCCAAGAATGCGGTTTTTTCATCTTTATCCAAAGCGGAAAGCTCTTCTTCGAATTTTGCACAGACCTTGATAACTTCATTACCTTCGGCTGCGGCTATTTCCGTTAATAATTTTGTGTAATCATTGTCTTCCGACATTCCCTGTTCATCGACATTGGCAACATAGAGGATAGGCTTCAAGGTTATCAGGAAAAGATCACTCATATATGCTTCCTGATCGGTATTCTCAAATTTAAAGGATCTTGCCATTTTTCCTTCCAGCAGGTGTTCTTTTAAATCATCATAGAATTTCAGCATAGGAATATATGCCTTATCACCGGATTTTGCGGTTTTAGCGGTTTTTTCTATTCTGCGCTCTATCATATCTATATCCGCAAATATAAGTTCCAGATTAATTGTTTCCACATCTCTTACAGGATTTACACTTCCGTCGACATGCAACAAATCAGCGTCATCAAAGCATCTTACAACATGACAAAGAGCGTCCACCTGTTGTATAGCGGCTAAAAACTTGTTACCTACACCCTCACCTTTATTGGAACCGCGCACCAGACCGGGAATATCAACAAATTCAATGGTCGCATAGGTGGTCTTATCGGGCTTGTAAATGCTTGCAAGAAAATCCACTCTCTCATCGGGAACATTAACTATGCCGACATTGGGCTCCAATGTGGAGAACATATAGTTATTGGTCTGCGCCTTGTTGTGTGTCATTACATTAAATATTGTACTTTTACCTACATTGGGTAATCCAACTATTCCAAGTTTCATAAAAACCTCGTTGTACTATTCTTGGCTGATTATATCACACCGAACATATATTGAACAAAATATCTTATATATGAAAGCTTTAAAAGCATCTTTAACGGTAATAGCTTTGACATTGAATATTTGCTATGTTAAACTTCAGATATATCCGAATCAAGGGGTGCAGTATGAAAGAAAAGATTAAAGTAGGTATTATCGGAACGGGGAATATCAGCACATTTCATATGGCCGGCTACAAACGTCTTTCCGACAGATGCGAGGTTGTAGCGGTATGTGATATTGATGAAGAAAAAGTTACGGCTTTTGCAAAGAAACACGACGTACCGTACTACTACACCGATTACAATAAAATGCTATCGGCACATAAATTGGATGCCGTAAGTGTATGTACATGGAACAGTGCTCATAAAGACGCAACAATTGCCGCATTAAACAGTAAGGCAAATGTGTTATGCGAAAAGCCTATGGCAATGAATACAGCCGAGGCTCTGGAAATGCAAAAAGCCGCAAAAAGAAACGGCAAACTCCTTATGATAGGTTTTGTAAGACGATTCGGTAATGATGCAAAGATACTCAAATCCTTTATTGATAACGGTACATTGGGAGATATATATTATGCCAAAGCCACATATTTACGTCGCAGCGGTTGTCCCGGAGGGTGGTTCAAGGATATTAGATATGCCGGCGGAGGCCCGTTAATAGACCTGGGTGTTCACGTAATTGATCTGGTTCGTTATCTTTCCGATACTCCCAAGCCGGTATCGGCATACGGAGCGGTATACGACAATCTCGGTCCCAACAGAGCGGAAGGACCCAAAGGATATGTCGTCGAAGATAGTTCGAAATATGTATTCAGTGTGGAAGACATGGCTACCGGACTGGTAAGATTTGACAACGGACTTACAATGTTTGTGGAGGCTTCGTTTAATTTGAATATAAAGCAGGATACCGGTGTAATAGAGATATTCGGGACCAAAGGCGGTGCGAAAATAGATCCCGGTATAGAATTTTATTTAGATATAAACGGCAGGTTTGTGGATGTCAAACCGCATGGTGATTCCGCTTTGAGTTTTACCGGTCTTTTTGAAAGCGAGATAGAACATTTTACGGATTGTGTTATCAATAAAACGCCATGCCGTGCTACAGCCGAAGACGGTGTAATGGTAATGAAGATTATCGATGCGATATATGAATCGGCAAAATTGAAAAAGGAAGTAAGAATTGATTAGTTTTGTTTATACAAAATATTCAAACTGCTCAATTTGGTAAAGGGAAATTCCGATGAATAAGATACTGGTTGTTGATGATGATCAAAACATATGCGACCTTCTGACACTTTATTTGGAAAAAGAGGGTTATACGGTTGTCTGTGCAAATGACGGATTGGAAGCTCTGGAAGTGTACAGAGATGAAAATCCTGATTTGATTATTCTGGATATCATGCTTCCCGGAATGGACGGTAAGGATGTATGCAAACAGATAAAGAGAAAAGACGATGTGCCCATTCTGATGCTGAGTGCAAAGGCAGAGACTTTTGACAAGGTTTTATGTTTGGAATTGGGTGCCGATGATTATGTTGTTAAACCTTTCGAAGCAAAAGAACTGGTTGCAAGAGTTAAAGCGATTATACGTAGGACCAAGGGCAATCAAAGCGGGTATTCCGATTTGAAGTTTACCGATCTTGTGATAAGTAAGAATACATATACCGTTTTACTCAAAGATAAACAGATTGAGCTTCCTCTTAAAGAATTTGAGTTGTTATTTTTAATGGCTTCCAATCCCAATTCGGTTTTTACAAGAGATATGCTTTTGGAGAAAATATGGGGATTTGACTTTTTCGGGGATTCCAGAACCGTCGATGTGCATATAAAGAGGCTGAGGGAGAAAATAAATCTTCCCGATGTCAACTGGCAGTTGAAGACCGTTTGGGGAGTAGGATATAAGTTTGAAGTATTATGAAGCAGAACGTTTTATCCACGACATTAAGAAGATTTGTGCTTTATATCATTATAATAGTATCTCTTTTTTCAATCATAATCTATTATCAGACCTGGTTCGGCATACTTAATAATCAGAGTCTGACTGCAAAGAATATATACCCTTTGGTTAAAAGCGAACTGGAACAAAGAAAGATACTTCTCTATTCCAATCTTACATCCAGTGCTTTTAATGCTCAGACATATCTATTTGATTATATTGATAAGCTTGCTGTCATGAGCAACAAAATGATATGGATAATCGATGAAGAAGGCATGATTGTTTCTCATGCTCCCAGATTGGAGTCTTTAATTAATATATTGGAAAAGAAGCAGGCAAATTACACATATTATCTTCCGGAAGATACGGGTTATAGAAAAATATTCGATTCCGATTCCACATATATCAAAAACAGTAAGATTTTTAAGAGAATGCTTGAAGAAGAGGATTTAATAGGGAGATCATATATTTTTGTTGACAGTTACAGTACTTCGAGGACCGATCCCGAACAGATGACACGTATAGCGATATGCATAAGTACATATAAACAACAGGAAAAAGAAGCATTTATATCCAATATTCATCTTTTAGTGTTTCCGATTCTGCTTATTTCCGCATTATCGGTTCTCCTGGTAGCGGCTTTCGCCAAATCGGTATCCGGACCGTTGAATGACTTTCTGAATGCTGCACGTTCTGTTTCACAGGGCAATCTTAAAGTCCGGGCAAAGTATACCGATGACAGAACCGAATTAGGGGAATTATCCAAGACTTTTAACAGCATGATGGAGAGACTGGAGAATACAGAGCAACAAAGAGCGGAATTTACCAGTAATGTCGCTCATGAACTGAGAACCCCGATGACTTCAATAGGAGGATTTGTAGAAGGTATTTTAGACGGAACGATACCTCAGGAAAAGCATAAAACCTATCTTAAAAGAGTATCAGATGAAATAAAGCGGCTTACCAATATGGTAAGAGACTTACTGGTTCTTACTAAATTGGATGCGGATGATGAGGCATCTTTAGTAAAGAATCGGTTTGACATAAATGATATGATAAGAAAGTCCATTATGCGTTTTGAGGAAGAGATAACGTTTAAAAAACTATTTATTAATGTTAATTTCCATTCCGAATTGACCTATGTCTATGCAAATTCCGATGATATTGAAAGAGTGCTTATCAATTTAATACACAATGCAGTTAAGTTTACCAATGACGGAGGTAATATTACCATTACGGTAGAACCGAAGAGAGATAAGGTGTATATTTCTATAAGAGATAACGGAATAGGTATTGAGCAGGAAGATTTGGAGAATATCTGGACAAGATTTTACAAAAGCGATAAAGCGAGAGGCAGAGACGGAACAGGTACGGGGTTGGGACTGCCCATTGTGTTCAGCGTTATTAAAAGACATAAAGAAATGATAGATGTAAAGAGCAAAAAAGGAATAGGAACGGAATTTATCTTTACATTGGAAAATGCCGAGCAAACGGATAATTCATAAAAAGTTAACAAATAAAGTGTTAAAGTGTGGTACTATCACTATGAGGACAAAATGGTAAGAACAGAAAGAAACGGTAAAAAAGAACAAAACGAAGAATTGTTATTTGAAGATATAAAAAATAACGGGTATTACATGGAGACAATAAAAACCCGGAAGAAAAGTTTTGTGTCCAGAATCCTTCTTCCTTTGTTCGTATGTATACTCTGTATTACATTGTCCGTATGCGCAACCGCTTTAACAGTATTCTACGTAAGAAAGATAAATCAGCCGGATACCGACTTGCTGTTTTTAAGTAATCCGACAGATCCACCCGAGCCTGTTAATACCGACATTCCGGTGCCTGCTGAAACACAGGAGGCGGATACGGATATTGAGCCGGAAAGTGAAAAAAGAGAGAATTTAGTTATAACCACTTACAGGGATATATCCAGAGTGGAGGTAACTCCGCTGGAAGTTGATTCCAATATAAGTGATGCCGTACAGAAGATAATGCCGTCAATTGCTTATATCAAATGCATGTATGCGGATGAAAAGGGTGTTCACATGAACGAAGCCTCCGCTTTGATTATTTCCAATGACGGATATATGATAACCGCTGACAGTGTTATAGAACCTCTGTGCTATGACAAAAGCAACAAGTTTAAGGAAAACTGTTCCATCACGGTATTTGTGGATTTTGATTTCAACACTCTCTATTTTGCTAAGGTGATAGGCAGAGATAAAACCAATAACGTAGCTCTTTTAAAAATAGATTGTGACAGACCGTTACAGTTTATAGAGTACGGCGATTCCGACAAACTGTATTTAGGTGAGACCGTCGTTGCCGTTGCAAGCGGTAATAATGCTTTCAAGGGACAGGTTTCCGCAGGAATTGTGACCGGCCTTTCTTACACATTTAACGACAGGATATTATCCGACGCTGAAACACCGAAAGATCTTATGCACATGATAAACACTTCGACTGTAATGACCGGAAGTAATAACGGCGGCGCATTGGTAAATAAAAAAGGTCAGGTTGTTGCTTTAACGGTTTTTATTAAAGATGAACAACAAAACGGTTTCTTTAAGGCTATTCCGATTAACAAGGTAAAAGAAGCCTCTGAAAACCTGGAAGTAAAGTCGTATAATGAGGAAACTACACCCAATCTGGGAATAGGTATATCTGCGGAAGCATGGAATTTTTCAATAACTTCCGAAGAAGATCAGAAAACAATATATGTAAAAGGTATCCGTGTGTCATATGTCGGATACGGTACACCTGCATTTTATTCGGGATTGAGAGTAGGAGATATGATTATAAGTATTAATGATGTATATGTAAATTCTGCGGAAAACTTCATTGAATTGAAGAATACATATTTACCGGGAGAAAGCCTGGAGTTAACAGTCTACAGACGCAACGAAACAGGTGATTTGAAGAAGCTTATTATTACCGTTACACAGGATACGGTGAAATAAATGGCGGATATAGATAAAATAATAGAACTTTTGGAAAAGGAATATCCCGTCGTCAGATGTACACTGGATTATACCGATCCCGTTCATCTTCTTGTAGCAACTCAACTATCCGCCCAGTGTACCGATGAAAGAGTAAACAAAACCACTCCCGAATTGTTTGCATAGTACAAAACGGCTGAAGATTTTGCAAATGCCGATATTAAGGAACTGGAGAGCATTATTTTCCCGACCGGTTTTTACCGTAATAAAGCAAGGAATATAGTGGCATGTTGTAAAAAACTTATAGAAGATTTCAACGGAATAATTCCCGATGATATTAATCTTTTAACAACGTTACCGGGTGTAGGCAGAAAGACGGCAAATGTTGTACTTGCGGAGATTTATAACAAACCTGCGATAATTGTGGACACACATGCAAAAAGGATTTCAAGCAGATTAGGGCTTACAAATAATACCGATCCCGATAAGATTGAACAGGATTTGAAGAAGATAATTCCTCCTGAAAAATCCGCTTTATTCAGTCACAGACTGGTTTTTCACGGAAGAGAGGTCTGTAATGCAAGAAAGCCCGCATGCGAGCGATGTGTTATAAGAGATTACTGTAGGTATTATAAAAATAACAGATGAAAAGCAGGCGGTTTTATTATACAAACACCTATAATCGACATTCATTTTTACTCTGAATATTTTTTTAATAAAATATTAATAGATTAATAATAAAGGAACTTTTATAATATACTTACGTCTATTTAAGGAAAGGTAATTGTTTCAGTTATACTGAAATGCAGGAAATTTATAGAAACGTGAAAAGAAGAGATAAGACCGGAGAGAAAAGAATAAAACACGTAAGTTTCGAAAAGCGAGATAAAACATCCACCGTACCGTTCATGATCCCCAGTATTGCGGGATTTTTACTGTTCTTTCTTATTCCTTTTTTTATAGTCCTGTACTATTCCTTTATTGATAATCCCGTTAATAAAGAATTTGTTGCTTTTGACAATTATGTATCACTTCTTAACAATCATGCATTTATGTTGTCGCTTAAGAATACATTGATATTTTCCGTAATTGCAGTGCCGCTTGCAGTGCTGATACCGTTGATGCTTGCTTTATTCTTAGAAAACAATATTCCCGGTAAAAGCATATTCAGAACCGCCCTTATAAGTCCCTTGGTAGTACCTGTGGCATCGGTAATACTTATATGGCAGGTAGTTTTTCACTATAACGGAGTGATAAATGTTTTTCTGGAATCGATAGGTATTGAAGCGGTAGACTGGTTTAAATCGGATTTTTCCAGGTTGGTGGTAGTTCTTCTTTTCCTATGGAAAAATACCGGGTACAACATGGTGCTGTTTATGGCGGCTTTGGCCAATATCCCTGTGGATGTAAAAGAAGCTTCATTGCTCGACGGAGTGGGACCGGTAAGAATGTTTTTCAGGATAAAACTGAATTATCTTTCTTCCAGTATTTTCTTTGTAACAATCTTATCGCTTATCAATTCCTTTAAAGTTTTCCGTGAGGTATATCTTCTGACGGGTGATTATCCGTATGAGGGACTTTACATGTTGCAGCATTATATAAACAATACTTTCAGAACATTGGATTATCAGAAACTGTCCGCAGCAGCGGTTATAATATGCATAATAATGACGGTTATTATTGCCGGACTTTTTGTGATGGATGATAAATTAGGGAGCAGTGTGGATGAATAAGGCGGGTATAAGAAACAAAGATAAGATAAAGCGCATAATATCCGTTGCAATATCAATGATAATATTGGGTTATACGGCTCTTATGTTCATAATGCCCGTTGTACTTACCGTCTCCAATTCTTTCATGACAAAAAGCGAAATAACAGCCAATTACGGAAAAGTCTTTTCCGACAGCGGTACATCCGCGGTATCTTCATATATTGCCGATAAAGTCAATCTCAAGATAATACCGGATAAAGTGAGTTTCGGTCAGTATGTTACCGTACTTATAAAAAGCCCTCAGTATCTGCTTAAATTCTGGAATTCCGTCATATATGTCGTACCTATTGTCATATTTCAGATAGCAATCTCATTGGGAGCATCCTACAGTTTTGCAAGGTACAGAGGACCGTTCCGTAATACGTTATTTTTTGTTTATATAGCGCTTATGCTGATGCCGTATCAGGTTACACTGGTACCCAACTATCTTGTTGCCGATTGGATGAACATATTGAATACACGATGGTCTATCATACTTCCGGGAATATTTTCTCCGTTTGCGGTATTTATACTGACCAAAACAATGCAGAGAATACCCTCATCGATAGTGGAAGCCGCAAAAATAGACGGCGCCAATGAGTGGCAGATATTCAGTAAGGTATTTGTACCTATGTCAAGGAATGCAATATATTCCGTAGCATTGCTATTATTCATTGATTACTGGAATATGGTAGAACAGCCCTTGATAATGTTACAGAACAACGAGGATATGCATCCTCTTTCGGTATTTCTTTCCAAGATAAATGCCGGGGAAATAGGACTTGCTTTTGCAGTTGCGACTATATATATGGTATTGCCGTTGCTGCTTTTCCTGTACAGCGAAGACAGGATACTGGAAGGTATAGCAAGTTCCAGTGCTATAAAAGGTTAATGGAGGTTTTTTATGAAGACGGATGTAACTAAAAGAAGGAACATCATAAAGAATATAGCGATTGTGTTTTTAGCGGTAATGCTGGTGCTGACATTTTTCTCCAACACCATACTGAATTATTCCTTACCGGAAGTAGCCGTACAGTATCCTATGTACGGTACAATATCTTCCAGAATAAGAGGTCAGGGAACGGTAACCGCCAATCAGACATATCAGATATATTTTGATGAATCCCGGGTAATAAAGAGTGTGGATGTAAGAAGAGGAGAGATTGTACAAAAAGGTGCCGTTATATATCGTCTGGAAGACGCTCCGAGTGATGAACTTAACAATGCAAATAATACTCTGACCACTATGTATATCAATTACAAGAGAGCAATGATGCAATCTACATACGATTACAGCGGTATTCTTGAAGAAATATCGGAACTTAACAAATTGCTTAAAGAAGCCGTAAGTATAAAGACAAATCTTGAAATAAATAAACTTTTATATGCGGATTTGCAGAATCAAATAAGGTTGGCGGAAAAGAAGACAAATGAATTATCCGTGAAACAACAGGAACTGGAACAATATCTCAATTCTTTAAAACCCGATACTTCATACAGCGATGAAGAATTTCCCGTTGCTTATGCAATAGCAAAAGCGGATTATGAAAATGCCGAGAGCATGCTGAATGCGGAAAAAGAAAACCTGAAAAATCTTCAAAGACAACTGGTAGCAATGGCAAATCCCGTACTTGAAGCACAATCGGCTGTGGATGCAAAGATGCAGGAAAGAGATGATTATATAGCCTTACATCCCGATACCGATATACCGACCATGGCGGAGATTCAAGCTAAAGAAGATGAACTGGAAGCTGCCGAGAATGAGGTACCGCCCGATGCGGATAAAATAAACAGAATAAAGAATGAACTCAATGGGATGATATACAGATATTTTGAGTACCTGCCGGTTCGGGAGCAGATTGATGAGTATAATAAGCAGATTGCAAACCTTACAAAAGCTCTAAATGCCGTAAAGAATCAGGAGAGAGATATAAATACGGCTATTACTTTTTCGAGGAACAGAATAGATGTACTTCAGTTTACACATGACGACTTGTATGAGATATATCTTCCTCTAAAGGCGAGATATGAGTACGGTGATAAAGAAGCGGAATTGGTAAATGTGACCGCCGAACTCATATCGGCACAGGAAGAACTGAATGCGCTTAATGAACGAAAAAGTACTGTGGAAGCTAAGGTAATGACAGAGGCAGAGGCCGATGCATTGGTTGTGCAAAGACAGAAAGAACTGAATGACAAGCAGGCTTCATATGAAAAACAGAAGGCTCAGAACGAGTTGGATGAGCAGATAAATAAAATGAACCTGGAAAACATGAAGAGAGAAATCACTCAGCAGGAAGCTCTGGTAAAAAGATTGCAGGAAAAAGCGGTTAACGGAGTTATAACCGCACCGGTAACCGGAGTGATTATGAATCTTACATATGTCACCGGAGAAAAGACCAATGCGGGGGCGGTGGTTGCGGAGATAGAGATAAGTGAAAAAGGTTACACCATGAGTTTTACGGTAACTATAGAGCAAAGCAGAAGATTGAGTGTAGGACAGGTTGCGGAAGTACAGTACTATTACGGCTCCAATGCGCCATATGCGGAAATTTCCGCAATAAAAACCGATTACAACAACCCCCGCGGAAGCAGAATAGTGGAACTGGAAGTAAGAGGGGATAATATATACCCCGGTCAGACCATGTATGTTGCACTGGGAGAAACGGGAAGGGAATATGAATCGGTAGTACCCAACAGCGCCATACATGAAGACAACAAAGGCAAATTCGCATATATTATTGAAGCAAAGAATACTCCTATAGGTAACAGATATATTGCCAGAAGAGCGGATATACAGGTTATAGCATCCGATGATTCCTCTTCCGCTATATCGGGTGTAAGTGCTTATGCCAACTATATTATTACTACATCGTCGAAACCTATAACCGACGGAATGCAGGTGAGGTTGATTGAAAACAAATACTGAAGATAAAAAGATAATTTCATACAGACTCATTATATTCATATGCATACTTGCAGTGCTTATCATTGCGCATCTTGTCATGTTATCAGTCAGCAGAAAGCTTAAAAGTAACAGCACAGAACAATATGCGGCGGAGAGATGGATGAATAATAATTCCGAAATCAATTACGCACAGATTTCCTGTTTTATGACTTCCGATGCCGGTTTTACTGCCGATAATATACTGTCTTTAAACCGCTCTTATGATGATCGTATGCTTTCCGAATCGATATCATCGCAAACAGGTGCAAGGTTATGGATTCATGCGTACAGCGGAAAGGGAAATGTAAGTGTGGATGCCGATACCAACATTCCCGCACAGGTTACCACCATAGGAGGAGATTTCTTTTACTTTCATAATATTCCGTTATTATCGGGAAATTACTTTACCGACGATCCGTTAAACAGTGACCATGTTATTATAAACGAGAGCCTGGCGTGGCAACTGTTCGGTTCCAACGATATTATAGGTAAAGACATATTCATTAACGATGTCCCGTATAACATTGCCGGTGTTTCCAAAGACATTCACGGGGAAAACCAAGCGGCTAATCCGCACATATACATGCAGTATGATGTTTATCAAAAGATGGACAATTCGGTTTTCATTTCCTGCTATGAAGTACTGCTGCCTAATCCCATATCGGATTTTGCCTTAAACATTGTAAAAGAATATGTCAGGTTAAATCAGATGGAGCATGAAATAATTCAGAATACGGAGCGATTCAATCTGATAAATACCTTCAAGGTATTAAGCAACCTGAAAGAGAGGAATATAAAGACCAGTAAGGTACTTTATCCCGAGTGGGAAAATACGGCAAGGATTACGGAATATAAGTTGGCAAGGTTGCTGTCGATACGTATAATCATATCAGTTATGATGTTTACTGTTCTTATAGTCATGATTATAGTTTACAGAACGAATATATCGGATTTCTTTGAGAAAACCGTTAAGGTTATAAAAACTAAAGCAAAGAACACCAAGATTGCAAAGGCGATTGAAGAAAGAAGGAGAAAAGAATATGAAAAGAAGGAATATCACTAAAATACTGGCAGTCATACTTATTATTTTACTATTGATGACACAAATTACCGCCTGTAATAAAAGAAGAGGTGTGGAAAAAACCGTGCCCGAACATGTTTATCGCAGAACGGAGATTGCATTGCCTGAAAAAATACAGTATGTCAGTAATATGTTTCTCGAAGGAGAAAGAATCTATGTATTGGGTGTAGGATACAATGAAACCGATTATACCGAGTACTATATTCTATACAGTATGAACCAGGACGGTTCCGATCCTGTAGAGAAAAAGATGGATGTAAGTTTTTCCAAAATAGACGGCTATGACGGGTCGTACTTGTCATATATTACCGCATTATCCGACCAAAGACTGTTAGCTGTTGTGGATGCATGGGCGGAAGATAAAGAAAAGGGAGAGTATAAATCGGACAATTTCTTCATAATACTGGACAAAGACGGTAAAGTGCAGAAAAAAATCAATTTAAATGAATTGCTTAAAAATCATATTACAACGGACTATTTCTATGCCGGCATGCTTTTGTCCGATTCGGCAGGAAACATATATATATCGTCAGATCGTACAATTTATGTACTGAAATCGGATTTCACATTCGCTTTTAAAGTGGAACTTACCGGTAATTCATGGATGCAAAGCATGTTCAATTACAGCAAAGACAGAATAGCTGTTGTTATGAGTACCGAAGGTGAAGAGGGATATAAGATGCAGATAAGAATAATCGATCCGGAAAAGAAAGCATTTTCCGAAGAAATAAACGTTAACACCCATCTGCAGAACAATTTATATCAATTATTCACAGGTCTCGACTACTCTTTATACTATTCCACACAATCGGGTATATACGGATATGATGTTAAGAGCGGCGAAAGCAGGGAACTGCTCAACTGGATTAACTCGGATATAGAAAACCCGAACCTCGGCAGAATGACGGCAGTTTCCGATAAAAGGTTTATCTGTATTACTCAGGAATATGATGAATCTACATGGACAAGTAAGCAATCGGTTATGATACTTGACTATATACCGCCCGAGGAAGTGGTGCCCAAGTATGTTATTACTCTTGCAACGGCATTCGGAGCATATGATGTAAGAAAACCGGTAATAGAGTTTAACAGGAACAGTCAGGAATACAGAATTCAGATAAAGGATTACTACCAAGATCATCGGGACGATGAAGACTATTACGCAGTTATAGATAAGCTGAACAACGATATCATAGCGGGAAATATGCCCGATATATTACTTGTAGATATCAATATGCCTTTTGAAAGCTATGTCTCAAAAGGTCTTCTTTACGATATGTATAAACTTTTGAATAAAGATGAGAGTTTTAATAAGGAAGACTATTTTACCAATGTTCTGGATGCCATGAGTGTAAACGGTAAGCTCTATTCCATATCACCCTCATTTTCGGTTGTTACAGTTGCTATAAAAAGTAAATTTGTCGACACTAATAAAAAAGGATGGACAATGGGCGAACTGCAGGCTCTTATGGCAAAGCTGCCTAAAGAGACCGAAACCTTCATAGGAACCAATCGACAGGAAATGATGGATATGGCATTAAGTATTACATTAGGCAGGTTTATAGACAAAGATTCCGGTAAATGCTATTTCGACAGTCAGGATTTTATTGATATTCTTAAGTTTACAAAGGGATTTAATGAAAAATCTTTCTGGGAAGATCTGGACTACAACAATCTGCCTGCGGATTTCTGGGAGAAGTATGACAGGTCGTATGAGCAAGACAGAGCCATACTAAACCTTGTTTACCTCAACTCTTTTTATCAGTATACACAGTTGAGAGATTATACATTCAAAGAGGACATTACATTAATAGGGTTTCCCAATTCCGACAGAAACGGTTCCGCCATAGGGGTAGAAAACCGCATTGCTATTTCATCAAAATCCAAACTGATAGACGGTTGTTGGGAATTCGTTAAGAGTTTCCTGTCCGACAAATATCAGGAGAGTATTACATACCAGTGGCCGGTTAAAATATCGGCATTTGATAAGATGGCGGAAAAGGCTATGAAAGGAGAAGACGGTTACGGTCCGATAAGACCTTTAGTAGGAGATGTGGTCTACGATTCCATTGGCATACCAAACCCGATGCCACAGGAAGGAAGGAAAATTAGTGAAGAGGATGTAAAATATATAAAATCATTCTTGCAGAGTGTTGATGTCTTAATGTCCTATGAGCAGGGTGTTATGGATATAATAAACGAAGAAGCGAAAATGTACTATGCCGGTAGCAAGACGGCGGAAGAAACTGCCAAAATAATACAAAGCAGGGTGCAGATATATGTAAGTGAAGGCAGATAGCCGAAAAAATAATGAACTATATTAAAAAAATACAGTTAGCCATATTGATTATTATTGTTGCAGGAATCTTATCTTCCTGCAATAATGTTGCTATTCAAGAAACTTTCAGCATACTTTCATATAAAAACGAGGAGCACTATACTTTATTTAGACAATCGGATTTTACAGTTGGCAAGTTTCTTCAAACTCCATACGGCTTTTTCTACAAATCATTTAACGAATACCTTTATTATTCTAAAGATGGGCATATGAAATACACGAAATTATGTGGAAAACCTGATTGCTCTCATAATACGAAAGATTGCAATGCATACATCGGCATTTCGCCGATAGGGTATTACAATCACAAACTGTACTATTTTGTCCGAAATACTCTGTTCACAATGAATATGGATGGAAATGAGCATAAAAGGGTAAAAACATTATATGAAGGGATGGATGGGCATTTCGGATATTTTCATAACGGATATTATTACTTTGTTATAACAAAGGGCGGCTCCATCGGATTCAGCGGAAATGATGATAATAATCTGTATGCCGTTAAAGTTGATGATAGTTCCAAGCCGGTAATTCTTTTAACTGATGATATAATAAAAACGATTACTATGTTCAATTTAGTTGGGGATAATATTTACTTCTTCAATTATAATCTTGGTAATTTTGAGCTTTATTCATACTCAATGATAACAAAGGAATTGATGAAATTAGGTAATAAATGGTCAACATACGGATCTTGCTATTTTGATGATAAGTTCGGTTACTGTTATCTTCCGAATGAAGGTTTTTATGAGTATGATATCTATGGCAAAGACTTAGTTAATGTAAAACCCGTCAAATTTGAAGACGAAGGCATATGTTCAGCATTTTATTATTCCGACTATATCTATCTTGTTCATTATTGCGGAGAAAAACCGTCACACGAAAATCAAATTCTGTATATATACGACAGAAAATATAATCTTGTAGACAGCATTAATTTTGATAAAGTTGTCGGCAAATGGTCCATGGGCGGTTTTGTTACAGATGTAGGTGACTATATATTATATGCTTCCGATTTCAATGATAAACCCGACTATTACATAGACAAGTCCGAAATAGGTACAGGTGAGCTTAAATTTCATAAGATTGAAGAGTGAAAAAGAAAGTTATAGTCTCTGCAAATATCAAACTGTGCGCAAATTAAGGAGAAAAATAATGCTTGCTTATTGATTAGTCATATTGTATAATTCATAAGCGTGCTGTTTAGGAGGTGAGACAAATGGCTAAATGTGAGATATGTGATAAATCAACAGGGTTCGGTAATAAAGTCAGTCACTCTGAGAGAAAAACCGGACGCACTTTTAAACCTAATATCAGAAAAGTGAAAATTAATGACAACGGAACTGTCAGAAGAGCTAATGTATGCACGGGATGCTTACGTTCCGATAAAGTACAAAGAGCATAATTTTTTAAAAAAAGAGTTAGCTCTTTTTTTTTGCACATTTTCAGTTTAATTACTTTACAAAGGTTCATCAAGTTACACTACGGGATATGCCGGAATATTGACACCATTCCGGTGATAGAGTAAAATCAGGTAAGATGCTTATTATGGAGGAAAGTTATGATTACAGCAGGTGATTTCAGAAACGGAATTACATTTGAAATGGATGGAACGGTATATCAGATAATAGAATTTCAGCACGTCAAACCGGGTAAAGGTGCTGCATTTGTAAGAGCAAAAATACGTAATGTAAAATCGGGATCCATAGTGGAAAGAACATTCAATCCGTCGGACAAATTCGAGCTTGCCCGTATGGAGAGAAAGGATATGCAATACCTTTATTCCGATGGTGATCTTTTCTATTTTATGGATGTGGAAACTTATGATCAGATTCCCATTAACGGCGAAACTTTGGGCGATACACTGACATTTGTCAAAGATAATGAAGTTGTGCAGATATTGTCATACAAAGGCGAGATATTCGGTGTGGAACCTCCTAATTTCGTAGTTTTGGAAGTTACGCATACCGAGCCGGGTTTTGCGGGAAATACCGCACAGGGCGCTACAAAGCCGGCTACTGTGGAGACCGGTGCTCAGATTAAAGTACCTTTGTTTGTTAATATAGGGGACCTGGTAAGAATCGATACACGTACCGGTGAGTATATGGAGAGAGCATAATGACTATTCGTGTTACTATATGGAATGAATATTTACATGAAAAAAACAATCCGGAAGCTATAAAGATTTATCCCGAAGGGATACATGAGACCTTAAAGAAGCATTTATCATCCGAGAAGGATTTTGTAATACGCACCGCTACCTTGGAGCAACCGGAACACGGACTTACCGAAGAGGTACTGGAAAATACCGATGTTCTTATATGGTGGGGACATATGGCACACGGAAAAGTTCAGGATGAGGTTGTGCAGAGAGTTGCCGACAGGGTAAGAAGGGGAATGGGTGCAATATTGCTTCACTCATCACACGCATCAAAGCTTATGAAAGCTCTTACAGGCTGTTCGGGCAGATTATTGTGGCGTGAAAACAATGAAAAACAGATTATGTGGAACTTAAAACCCTTTCATCCCGTTACGCAAGGTATAGGCGAATATATTATTATAGACGGAGAAGAAACCTACGGAGAACCGTTCGGTATTCCTAATCCCGATGAATTGCTGTTTATATCGTGGTTTTCCGGCGGCAATGTATTCCGTTCGGGTTGGATAAAGAACATAGAAAACGGTAAACTATTCTATTTTCAACCGGGACATGAGACATTCCCGTCATACAATAATCCTCAAGTTATAAGAGTTATTAAGAATGCTGTAAGATATCTTAAACCCGCAGGATTTACTGAACATACAAAAAGTATTTGGCTTAAGGAACCTGTTGTCGAGTAATGCTCAGTCCTAAACCCGTTTCACATACCAATATGGAGGAAATAAGGGACTACTTTAAATATGCCGATAAGCATATGTCATTAGCGCAGTTTTCCACAACATATCTTTGGCGCCACAGTACCGGTCTTCTGTATGATATACAGGACGATTTTCTATACTTGTTTGAAAAGAACTATAATTATGCGGCACCGCTGCCTCTGGGTAACGGCGATATTTACAAAGCTTTAGAAAAAGTCAAAGAGTTCAAGCAATCGGTATGCGGAAACAATCTTGTTTACTGCATAGGAGAAGATAAGGTAAAACTCTTTGAAGATAAATATGAAGTGAATGAACTTACCGATTTCTTCGAGTATGTATATCTTACCGAAGATTTGATAAATCTTTCGGGGAGAAAGTTTCACGGAAAAAGAAATCATCTCAACCAGTTTGTCAGTAACAACCGATACACATATGAAAGAATAACCGCCTCGGATATACCGCTTGTTATGAATCTTCTGGATCAGTGGAGCAGGAAAAAAAAGTATTCGGTCAATCTGGATGTGGAAAAGAAGGCCATATATGAAATTCTTAATTATGATATAGGTGTAGACTACAGAGCAGGAGCAATACTGACGGATAATAAAGTGGTTGCATTTGCCATAGGCGAACAGATATCCGATGATATGGCATGTGTATATTTTGAAAAAGCGGATACCGATATTAAAGGATCATATGCTGTAATCAATAATGAGTTTGTCAAAAATGAGTTTTCCCATCTTCTATATATAAACAGACAGGAAGACCTCGGGATAAGCGGTCTTAAGAAAGCTAAAGAAAGTTATAATCCCGTTTTTAAAGTAAAAAACTACTTTATGAAACTATAGAATTGGCGGCAACTCTGTCAAACTGGCTGTAATACAACTTGTGATAGAAACCTTGTTTGGAAAGAAGTTCCTTATGGTTACCTTTTTCCACAATTCTTCCGTCATCTATTACAATAATAACATCCGCATTCCTTATAGTGGACAATCTGTGAGCTATGATAAACGAGGTGCGGTTGAGCATCAGATTATCCATTGCTCTCTGAATGAGTATCTCCGTTCTTGTGTCGACATTGGATGTTGCTTCATCCAGAATAAGCATGGGGTTATCCGCCATAATGGTACGGGCTATTGTTATCAATTGCTTCTGACCGGAAGAAATATTGCTGGCTTCTTCATTGATAATCATGTCATATCCGTCGCCTCCGGACAGTATGAAATGCTCGGCACATGCAAGTGTCGCAGCTTTTTGTATATCCTCAAAGTCGGCATCGGAATCGGGGTAAGCAATATTTTCCCGCAAAGTGCCGTTAAATAACCATGTATCCTGCAGTACCATGCCGAAAAGACTACGAAGATCATTGCGTTTCATATCCCTTATATCCACACCGTCAATGGAAATGCTTCCGGAATCCACATCGTAAAATCGCATCAGAAGATTTACTAAGGTTGTTTTACCGGCTCCTGTAGGTCCTACTATGGCGACTTTCTGACCTGCCTTAACATCAACGGAAAAATCCTTTATTATGCTTATATTCTTATCATAACCGAAGTAAACATTCTTAAAGGAAACATCACCCTTAAAATCCGATAAGTTGTATATGTTTTCCGAATCGGGTATTTCTTCCGTTTCTTCAAGAAATTCAAACACCCTCTCGGCTGCCGCGGCTGTACTTTGTAAAGTATTTGCAATACCGGCTGTCTGACGTAACGGATTATTAAATTGTCTGACATATCGGATAAAGGCCTGAATATCTCCGACCTGAATACCGTTGGATAACACCAGATATCCGCCTAATACACATATGGCCACATATCCTATATCTCCTATAAAACCGGTAACGGGAAACATAAGTCCCGATAAAAATTGTGATTTTCTGGAACTTTCAAAGAGTTTGGCGTTGAATGTTTTAAATTTATCAATAGAACGTTCTTCACCGTTAAACACCTTCAGTACTAAATGGCCGGAGAACATTTCCTCCACATGTCCGTTTAAATCACCGAGATTTTCCTGCTGAGCTTTAAAAAACTTTTGTGACTTTTTAACTAAGACAGCAACAAAAACCGATGAAAGGGGAAGAATAAGTACCGCTACCGCTGTCATCAAAGGTGATATAAGCAACATCATTACCAAGACGCCGACAATTTGTGTAATTGTTGTAGTTATCTGTGATAAACTTTGATTTAAAGTCATTGTTATGGTATCGATATCATTTGTTAATCGGCTCAGTATATCGCCATGTAAGTTGGTGTCAAAGTAACTCAGCGGAAGTTTATTACATTTATCGGCCATGCTTTTTCTCATCTCATATCCTATCTTTTGTGAAACCGTATTGGATATCAGACCTTGTATTACATGAAAAAGGGTATAACCTATATAAAGGAGCAGAAGTATCAATATGATTCTTCCGATATAGTTAAAATCAATCCGGCCGTTCTTCTGTGTCATTCCTACATACAACTCGGTTGTTATAAGACCCATCTGCCTCGGCGAAAGTATATTAAAAACGGTAGAGGCCATGGAAAATATTACGGATAAAAGCAGAAAAATCCGATAAGGTTTAAGATATCTGAGTAATTTTTTCATCGCTCCTTTAAAGTCTTTGGGCTTTTCCACCAGTCTCATAGTGGCTCTCGGTCCGCCGCCTCTTCTGCCTTGCGGCGGTCTGTCATATCTTCTGTCAGACTGATTTTGTGTCGTCATACCAGCTCCTCCTTTGTCAATTGCGATGAAGCTATTTCATAATAGACTCTGCATGAGCTTAATAAATCATTATGTTTGCCCATACCTACAACTTTTCCCGCATCAAGTACTATTATCTGATCGGCATTCATGATAGTACTGACTCTCTGTGTAATAAGAATAACAGTAGAATCCAGTGTTTTACTTGCCAGAGCGGATTTCAGTTTTGACTCCGTCTGAAAATCCAGTGAGGAAAAACTGTCATCAAAGATATATATTTTAGGTGAGCCCGCAAGGGCACGTGCAATGGACAGACGCTGTTTTTGCCCTCCCGAAATATTGACTCCGCCTTGTGCTATAGAGTGATTGAAGCCGCCTTCGGTTTCATTGATAAACTCCGTTGCCTGTGCGATATCGGCGGATTCTGCTATATCTTCACGGGAAATATCTCGCCCGAAACTTATATTACTTGCTATATTGCCGGAAAACATCATGCTTTTCTGAGGGACATAACCGATACGGGAACGTAAGTCATGTGTGGAAAACTGTCTGACATCCACGTTGTCCACATATACGGTACCTTGTGTAACGTCGTAAAGTCTGGGTATAAGGTTAGCCAATGTGGTTTTACCGCTGCCCGTTGAACCGATAATTGCGGTCATCTGATTGGGTTTTGCGGTAAATGAAACATTATTGAGGGCAGGTTCCAAGGCGCCCGGATATGTAAATGTAACATTACGAAATTCTATTGTTCCGGTAGATTTTGGAGATTTTCTGTCTGATTCCGAAGGGTCTTGTATGCCAGGTTGAATATCCGATACCTCATTTATTCTTCTTACCGATACCATGGCTCTCGGAACTATTATGAACATCATGCTGAGCATCTGAAAGCTGAACAATATCTGCATGATGTACTGAATAAATGCCATAAGGTCTCCGACCATTATGGATGAGTCTGCGACCAGTGATGCTCCCAGCCACAATGCCACTAAAGTGGTAATGTTCATTATAAATATGGTCATGGGTTGCAGCACGGACATTATACGACCTATAGCAAGGTGCAGTTTTGTCAAAGTAACATTTGCATCATCGAATTTATTATCCTGAGTTTTTTGTGCGTTGAAAGCTCTTATAACTCTGATGCCGCTCAGTCCTTCTCTTGCTATAAGGTTAAGTTTGTCTATGTTTACCTGCATCTGATTGAATTTAGGTATGGTGAAAATAAAATTCAAACTCATTACCATTACTATAGCGATACTGGCAATTACAAGTATCCAGGATAATCCCTGTCCGTATCTTATGGCCATAATAATACCTCCGATAGCCATCATAGGTGCGGTGATGGCCATTCTGAGAATCATATCGAAGAAACGTTGTACATGACTCACATCGTTGGTGCAACGTGTTATAAGAGAGGCTGTGGAAAACTTATCAAATTCCGATAAAGAAAAGGATTGGACTTTAGTAAAAACCGCATCTCTTAAATCCGCAGCGAATTTCGCAGAGACATTTGCGGAGGTATATCGTGCTATAATCTGGCATATAATACCTACTAATGCAACAGCAAGCATTATTCCGCCGGTTTTAAGTATAAATACGGTATCTCCTGTAGGTATCCCCGTGTTGACTATTTCCGACATGTAAGCGGGCAGATACAGATTGGCCATGGATTGTGCGAATGTCAGTGCCAAAACCAGAGCAACCTTCCACCAGTCTTTTTTTAAAAACTTAAGTAGTTTTTTCAAGTTTTACTCTCCTTTATCCAAGATATCACTGGATTGATTAAGCAGTGATATTAATTGTAATGTTTTTTCTTCAGTCAAAGCAGATATGAGATTATCCGCCTGTTCCAATTCTTTTGCAGCCATATTGGCGAATATCTGATATCCTTTATCGGTAATACGGACGGGAAGTCTGCGTCTGTCTGAAGCATCCAGTGTTCTTACTATCAGTTCTTTCTTTTCTAAAGATTTCAATACAGCCGTTATATAGGATTTTGACAGATTTGATTTGCAACTCAAATCGGAAGGGTATACAAGGTCGTTTTTCTCTGTCTGTATCCTTTGGATTTTCCTCAGCAGAATAAATTCATGAAGTATAATGTCGGCAGATATTCTTTTTTTTCGGAGTGACAACGTGAATCTGTGAATTGCGTTCAGAAGTGCTTCATTTAACTGTTGTTGCTTGGTCATTTTCCTATCTTCAAACTAATTATTTTACAAAATGAATAGTTCATATATTGAATTATATTTATGCTCTTTTTAAAGTCAATATAAATATATGTTTAAACTATTATTTTATATTCATTCTGTTATAATTAACCTGACGAGGTTTATACATGGAATTAACGGGAATTGAAAGAATTGCAAGGATACTGAAAAGGCAACCTGTAGACAGGATAGGTCTGTATGAACACTTCTGGTCGGATACACATAAAGCATGGGGAATAGAAACCGATATAGAAGAACGACTGGGCTTTGATATGACGGAACTGTGGGCATTTTCCATGGTTGCCGATTTAAATCACGGAAGGATTACTGTTGATGAAGATGAAGACACAGTTACACAGATAGACGGTAATTATGCGACACTGAGAAAACATAAAAAACATGATGCAACACCCGAGCATGTGGGGTTTGAAATAGACTCCAGAGAAAAATGGGAAGAAAGAATTAAGCCGTTACTTACACCTTCGGAGCAGCGTATCGGTTTTGAAAGATACAGAGCAAAAAAACAGTATGCCAAAGAAAGGAATATGTTTTTTGTCTGGTCGGGAACCAATGTATTTGAGTTGATACACCCTCTGACCGGACATGTCAATATGCTCATGGCGATGATTGACGATCCCGAGTGGGTGGAAGATATGTGCATGACATATGCAAAACTTACAGTGGAACTCCAACAGATATTATTTGAAAAAGAGGGTTATCCCGACGGTATCTGGTATTATGAGGATATGGGGTTCAAAAACGCTCCCTTTATATCCAATGCAATGTACGATCAATTCCTTTATCCTGCACATAAATATACAATAGACTATGCAAAGAGTTGTAATCTTCCGGTTATCATGCATTCCTGCGGATTTGTGGAACCTCTTATACCGGGAATGTTAAAAGCCGGAATCGACTGTTTACAGGTAATAGAGATAAAAGCCGGCATGGATTTACTGAGAATTCATAAGAACTATAAAGACTGTCTTTCCCTTATGGGAGGAATAGATGTAAGAACACTTTACACAAATGACAGAGTTATTATCGATAAGGAGTTGGAGAGCAAAATACCCATAGTTAAGGAAGGATACGGATATGTACTGCATTCCGACCATTCCATACCCAATACGGTAAATCTGGATACATATGAGTATTTCGTTAAAAGAGGATTAGAATTAGGAAAGTATTAACGGGAGGAAGAAATTTATGAGTAAAAAGGATAACAAAAAAAAGAAAGTGCATCTCATATGCAATGCGCATATTGACCCTGTATGGTTATGGAACTGGGAAGAGGGAGCGGCTGCCACAATTTCCACATTCCGTTCCGCCGTCAGGTTTTGCAAGGAGTACGATGAATTTGTTTTCAATCATAATGAATCCTTATTGTACGAGTGGATTGAGGAGTATGATCCCGATTTATTCGAGGAAATAAAGGAGTTGATAAAAGCCGGGAAATGGCATGTAATAGGAGGATGGTATCTTCAGCCTGACGCCAATATGCCGTCCGGTGAATCTTTTGTTCGTCAGATAGAGGAAGGCAGAAGATATTTCATGGAAAAATTCGGTGTTGACGGAGGGAAAACGGCAATTAACTTTGATCCTTTCGGGCACACAATAGGCTTGGTGCAGATTTTAAAGGATGCCGGTTATGAGAATTATATCGTATCGCGACCGGCTAAGCTTATATACGACGGCAGCAGTCTGAATGATAAACATATATTATGGAAGGGATATAATAATAAATCCGTAAATGTATTTAAGGCTACAACGTACGGTTCCAGATTGGGAGAGTTTCTTGCCACTAAATATGATTATCTTTATGAAAACCAAAAAGACAAGAAAGACATCGGAATGTTATGGGGAGTGGGCAACCACGGAGGCGGTCCGTCTAAGAAAGATCTGGATGATATAAGGGGGTTGATGAAACAATCGGATGACGAGATAGTACATACATATCCCGATAAGTTCTTTGAAGAGTATCTGCAAAGAAATCAAAACGACAGAGTTATTAAAAGATCGCTGCATTCTTTCAGTGTAGGTTGTTATACATCCATGGTGAGAGTCAAGCAAAAGCACAGAGAACTGGAAAACAAGTTGCTTTTATGTGAGAAAATGATGAGTCATGCAGTTTCCGACGAAGCACTGGAAAATTATGAACATCAGATGCTTCGCGAGGCATGGAAAAACCTTCTATTCTGCGAATTCCATGATGCATTGCCCGGCAGCAGTATACAGATAGTGGAAAATGATATTTTGAAGAGATTGGATCACGGATTGGATATAGCAGACAGATTGATATTCAGATCATATTTCCGTCTTGTTAAGGGACAGAAACCCGCGAAAGAAGGGGAGTATCCCGTTTTAGTGTATAATCCTCATCCTTACAGAGTCAGAACCATTGTAGAGTGCGAATACTGTCTTGCCGAACAGAACAGAGTACCCGATACCTTCTCTAAGGGAGATGTATTTGACGAAGAAGGCAAACTTGTACCGTGTCAGAATGAAAAAGAAAGTTCCAATATCCCTATTGACTGGATAAAGAGAGTGGCTTTCCAAGCGGATTTAGCCCCCATGTCGGTCAACAGATTTAACATAGTAAACAGATTAGTAGAGAAAAAACCTTTTGAATTGCCGAAAACGGACGAAAACTACATTTACTTTGATAACGGAACAATGCAATCAAAGGTAAATCGAAAGACCGGTCTTATAGACTCCTATAAAGTCAACAATATTGAATACATAAAGCCCGGTATGTGCCGGTTACTGGTAATACAGGATAACACCGATTCGTGGGGTATGACCGTAAGCTCCTATCAGAAAATGAAGGGAAAATTCAAGCTTGCCACTCCCTCACAGGCAGCTAAAATATGCGGTGTGGACAAGAAACAACCGGATTCGGTAAGGGTAGTGGAAAGCAACGAATTAAGGACTGTCGTGGAAGCAAGTTTCGTTTATTCTCAATCTTCGTGTAATATAAGATACACATTTAATAAAACCGACAACATTATCGGTGTTAATGTAAGAGTCTTCAGTCAGGACAAGAGTGTTATGTACAAATTAAGTATTCCCACCGTTCTGACCGGAGCAAAGTGCATCGGTAAAACGGCATACGGCAGAGATATTCTTATGACAAACGGTAATGAAAACGTATCTCATCAGTGGCTGATGTTGAAAAAGGGCACATCGGCTTTTGCGGTAATCAACACCGGTACATACGGTTCCAGCTGCAAAAGAGGTGAGATAAGAATGAGTGTGTTACGTACACCCGGTTACAGCGCTCATCCTATCGGAGACAGACAGATATTGCCGTTAGACCGATTCTCTCCCAGGATAGACATAGGTGAGCGACTGTTTGATTATTATCTGTGGGCTGGAGAATATGAAGAAATAAATGAAAATGTAGATAAAATCGCCTTAATTAACCATCAGAAACCTATCGTTCTTAATTTCAATCCCTCTGATAAAGGGAAAAAGGCTAAACCGTTCTGTTTATTGGACAATGAAACTGTGGAACTTGTTACGATAAGAAAATGTGAGGACAATGAAGGGTATAAGATAAGACTGTTTAATAACCTTGATAAAAAGAATACCTGTACAATCAAACTTCCGGTATTCGGATATGAAAAGCAAGTGAACTTTAAACCCTTCGAAATATTGACTTTCATTTGTTCACCGAAAGCAATGAAGAAGACCGGGCTTGTATAAATATCATGAAAAAAATATGCCTTAACGGTTGGTGGGATTTTTATCCGGTATACGAAAAAGATTCATGTAAAGAGATACCTGCACAAGGCTGGCTGGAAAAAGCCTACCTTGTGCCTTCCTTATGGAGAAACCGCTGGATTGCGTTAAAACACCGGATGAGGAATATTTCAGAGAGTACAGACAAGAAGATTTGGAGAATATTGAAGAATTGCAATTTCTTTATGACGACTTCGGTTATCCCAATACATGGACTTTGACTAAAGAAGCATGGGTAAGAAGATATTTTGATATTGAATGCATTGAGAAAGAAAAACAATATATCATTTTACTGGAAGCGGTAATGCCTTATTCCGCTTTATACATAAACGGTAGAAAAATATCATCATTTGTACATCCCACTCTGCCTTATGAATCGGATGTGACAGGATATCTGAAAAAAGGACGTAATGAAGTTATAGTGCATATATACGACTATGAAAAGGATGAGTACGGAAGGTACATGACTCCGACCGGCACCATGTCGGTTGCGGACAATGCGGGAATCTGGCAGGATGTATTTCTTATTGAAAGAGCAAATGTATATGTCGACGATTGCTTTGTGAAAACTTATATTGACGACATGCGTATTGAAACGGACATATGCATTGCCAATTCTTCTCAAAGAGACAGAAACATTGTTGTAAAGTCATATATTCAGGACAAGTTAACAAAAAGAAAAGTGCTTGTATTTAAAGATACTTCATTATACTTGAGAAAGAACGATATCTATGATTTTACGGTTAGCCGCTGTTTCCCTGATGCCGTATTATGGGAACCTTCCAATCCGAAACTATATGAGTTTATAATCGAATTGTATGAAAATGAAAATGAGATATATAAACACAAGGTTAATTTCGGATTCAGGGAAATAAAGATAGAGGGTAAGCATATTATGCTGAATAACAAGCCTGTTCATCTGTTTTCCGACTGGGGACATAAAGTCACAACATATTGCTACACTAAGCAATGGATAGAAAGCTGGTTTCGTATGATTAAGGACGGGAATATGAATCATACAAGACTTCATACCTGTCCACATCCGTCTTTTATTCTGGATATGGCCGATGAGACAGGTATATTGATAACGGGGGAAGCAGGATTACACGGTTCGGGCGGTTATCAGGCTTCAAACAGCGATGAATATTGGATTAATGCCGAAGATCACATAAGAAGATTTGTAAAGAGAGACCGTAACCATCCTTCGCTGATACTGTGGAGTGTGGAAAATGAAATGCGTTGGAATCAAAAAGGTAAGGAACAGAAATATCCGGAAAAAACCATTAATAACCTTCCGAAACTGAAACAACTTATAAACACCATGGATCCGACCAGACCTGCTTATCATGAAGGAGACAGTTCGCTGTGGGATGAGACAAAACAGGATATCATTTCCCGTCATTACGGAAAGGATGCCGTCGGTGCGGACTGGTGGGACCAGTCAAAACCTCTGCATATAGGCGAAATGGCGTTATATCACTATGAAGGGCCCAATACTGCGCTTAATCTGATAGGAGATAAGGCATATATTGATCACAGAAATGTCGACATCTCTTCAGCTCTGGATGCCAAGATGATTATAGAATACGGAAGAACCGGAGGAGTTTGCTGTTTCGGTCCGTGGAATCAGTCCTGTCTTAAACTGATACGCACTGAAAAGCAAGACAGGATTTTAGAGTATAAAGATTTTACGGTACCCGGTATCAAACCTCTCAATGTAAAAGCACATACTTCGGAATTTGCCTTTTGGAAGAGAGGAAAAAACTATACCGTTCAAAAGTCATTTGATATACAAAAAGAAGCATTCAGACCTTTTGCGGTTATAGATTATTCATTAAGAAACGGATACTTTAAAGATGAACTGATAAAACGTACCGTTTATCTTGTAAATGACACATCTTCCGATAAGGCCGGAACAATCATTGCAAAGTACGGAAATGATATTGTTTATAAAAGAAATATAAGTATTAAAAAAGGATATGTAGAAAAATCCGATATAGAATTTCCCGCAATTACCGATAACGATTCATATATCTCCCATATGAAAATTGCTTATGAGTTTACATCGGAAAATACTTTATTGGACAGGCAGGAGATAGATATATGTGTATATGACATGCAGTCGGATGAGTATATGTATTATCTGAAAAAGATTAACAAAAACAGAATTACCCTATTCAATGACGAACTGTTTACGGACAGTATATCAGAGACGGGAATACAATGTATTAATACGGACAACTTGCATTCGGTAAATAAACAAAATACCGATATACTTATAATAACAAAAAATGCAATACAGGATAATGATACAATTCACAGGGATATTGCTTCACTGTTAGATGAGGGTGTAAAGATATTGTTGATGGAACAGAAAATATCAATATTTAAAGATATAAAAATTGTTAATAAGCCCGTTCTTACCGCTTTTAAAACAAATACAAAAGATAAATTGAAAAGAGTATATGACAGTCAGTTATGTTTCTGGGGTGACGATCCTTATGTGAAGATCTCAAGTGATGCGTATGTATCGTCATATTTATATCAAAAATCCGATGCGGAGGATGATATATCGTATATATTGGAAACGGGCGAAGGCAGTTTCGGAAGGGGAGATTTATCTTACTCGCCTCTTTTAGTGCTTAAATACAGGGATTCCGTATTGATTGCAAATCAGATGGATATAACGGATAAGATTAATGTTATACCGCAGGCAAATCATCTTTTTGTATCTCTTTTAACGGAGTTGTCGTACCGAAACAATAGAAGTATAGGAAAGAGGGTAAATACATATATACTTGATGGGGATGAATATGACAGTTTTGAAGAAATAAAGGAAAATGTAAAACAAGGAGCGGATCTGCTGATAAACAATCTTACGGATAATAATGTAAAGTGCTGGAACGATCTTATAGGTACGGAAATTAAATTATTGAAAAAGAATGATATATTCAATTGCAGAATAAAAAAGAAGGATAGAATTGTTAACTGTATTTCAAATTATGAACTGAACGGTATAAACACTTATTCTTACAGTAAGAAAGATTCCAAAAACTATAATCTGTGTGATTATGTAATTATAAAGAATAAAAATTTAGTGACTGTTGCGGAAACATGTCAAAACAGCATGATGAAGGAATTGTTTGTATACAACGGTCATACGGAACTGAGAAGAGCATATACAATATCAAAATACTTCTACTCGGAACAAAAAAAAGACGAATATGACGTAATATCATATATGAAGTACGGAAAAGGAAAGATATACTTTAATCAATTTAAAAATGACATTGACAATCCAAAGCACAAAAGATTGTTAAGAAGGATTGAACATAACATGTTAGGCAGTTGCTCTCATTCTTCGTTTGATTATGAAAAAACCGAAAGTGCCAAAAGCAGTGACGGTTATCCGATATATGTTAATTTATCCAAGGTTGTGATTAATGATTGTCTATGGGACCGTTATGTATCAACCACCGTAAACAATAATGAAAGAATGGCACACAAAAAGACAATAAGTATCGGTGAATGGCGGTTAACGGAGCTCAATTCAATCAGTAGTGATGAGAATGATATTTTAGATGATATATGTTACTTAATAACCTACAACATATTTTCAAGCGAACCGAGAAAGAATATCGGAAGTAATCTGGGTGTACCCAATCCGGAAGACTTAACATTTCTTCATGTAACCGGCAACGGGGTTATAAGGCTGGCAGTAAACGGACAGGACTACGGAAAGAAACAGTGTATTGATAATTTATGTGTTTTTTCCGATATATCTTTGGAAAAAGGTATCAATTATGTAATGATGGCATGGTTTCCGGAAAGAAAAGACAGCAATATTAAGATTGAATGGAAGAATATTAACTTAAAACCGGAAAGCAATCTGGAATTTTTCAATTAATTAAGTGATTTAGCAATCTGACATTATGCAAATAGCAAAAATACTGATAATATCGTATAAAGTTATTAATAAAAACATAGAATATTGTAAAAATGTGTAAAATACACATTGCATATTTGTTTTTTTCTTATTATAATAAACCTGTCCAGTAAATTTATAATTTTAAAAAGAGGAGGGAAAATTATGAAAAAAGTTAAGGTATTAAGTTTGGTGTTATGTTTAATCCTTGTCTGCTCGTTAGTTTTTACGGCATGCGATAAGAAGCCTACCGAAACAACTACACAGAAGCCGACAGAGACAGTAATAACAACAGCAACCGAAACCCAAGTTGTCGAGGAAGAGCCGAAAGAGGTTGAAAAGCCCAGAAGAATGGATATGACGGTTCTGTACTACTATGGCGATGCAACGGACAATGCTTCACAAAAGTTGGCATTTAAGTTGTATGTATCACGTACGTACGGTATCGATATGAATTTCCATACTCCTGCAAGAGACCAGTACATAGAGACAATCAACCTTCAGGCAGTATCCGGAGACTTGACAGGTCTTGTATATCTGTTTACCGGATATGAAATGATTGCTTGGGCACAGGAAGGTCTTATCCTTGCTCTCGACGAATTTCTGAAAGATAACGAGACATGGAATACCATTATTTCCGAGGATTGGAAAGAGCTCTATACATGGGACGGTCATGTTTGGGGTATTCCGAAAGGCAGTGACGGACATCCTTCATACTTCATCAGAACTATGAGAGGTGACTGGCTTGACGCAGTAGGAATGAAGAAACCCGAAACAATAGACACGTTCTATGAAGTAGTAAAAGCCTTTACGTACAACGATCCCGACGGAAACGGTGAGAACGACACCTGGGGATTCTGCTCCAGAAACGTATGGCTGATGCAGGATATGTTCCAGGCACATGATGCACGTATCAACCACGTTGCGGACGTTCTGCCGATATGGAATCCTAACAAGGATATCTGGGAAGACTCTGTTCTTAAGCCGGAAATGGCGGAAACGGTAACATTCTTACGTAAGTGCTATGTAGAAGGACTTGTACATCCCGAATTGTTCTCCATGAGTTCGACAAACGTCAGAAACCTTGTTTCCAACGGATATGCCGGATCCTGTTACTATTGGGATACATGGCTGATTGCATGGGAAAATGCCGTCAAAAAGCATACCTCCACAGCTTACATGGTAGGTATCGGTGCAATCTCCAAGAACATTACAACCAAGATTAATCAGTGGGGCGGTAATGCAGGTGGCGGTGCTCCGTATTGCTTAATGGCAAATACCGAACAGCCCAAGGAATTCATCAACTGGTTTGTAACGTTATTGTGGGGATCACCTGAATCGTTCTTTACATTCAGATATGGTATTCCTCAGGCGGACAAGAAAGGAAAAGAAGGATTCTTCCTTGACGGAAAGACTGTTTACTTACTGTTCTGGCAGTACAATGCTGATACGGATACCGTCGTCAATGTAAGCGGCACACCGAATATTACAGACGGACATCCGGGTTACGCTCTTGACGTAGGTGCATTCGGATTTACATCCGCATACAACTCCGGAAAACCCGATTGGGATGCTAACCAGATTAATGTCGGTGCTGCTAACTTGAAGAGAAGATATGATATTCTCAACGAGTACAATGACGGAAGATTATACATACTTCCTGAAAGCATGAAAGAGCCCGATATGGTAGCATTCACATCAATCAGCGGTGAATGGGGTAAAGCAGGTTTGAAGTATGTCTCCGACTGTATGGTTGAAGGCATTGATCCAAACGATGCTCTTAAAGCATATCTCACGGTTGTAATGGGATTCAACCCGCAGGCAATACTGGATGAAATGAACTCAAGATTAGGAAAGACCACAGAACAGAACTATAATGCTGTTTGGACAAAACTGAACTAATCAAGTCAAAGAAAAAAAGAGACTCGGGAAACCGGGTCTTTTTTTTTTATAATTCCGAACGTATTAATGCTTAACATAGATTTAATATAATTTAACATAGATTTAACAAAAAATTAAAAAAGATTTATCTGAAATACTTGTAAAGATTCGGGCTTAGGAGTAAGATAATAATAGTTGTATTCTTTTTATATATATTATTTACCCGTTCGAGTAATTAATATAAAATTTTTCAAAGAGGAGGAAAAATTGTGAAAAAAATTAAGGTATTAAGTTTAGTGTTGTGTTTAATCCTTGTCTGCTCGTTGGTTTTTACGGCATGCGATAAGACGCCTACCGAAACAACTACACAGAAGCCGACAGAGACAGTAACAACAACATCAACCGAAACCCAAGTTGTCGAAGAACCGAAAGAGGTTGAAAAGCCCAGAAGAATGGATATGACGGTGCTGTACTATTACGGTGATGCAACAGACAATGCTGCACAAAAGTTGGCATTTAAGTTGTATGTATCACGTACGTACGGTATTGATATGAATTTCCATACTCCTGCAAGAGACCAATACATAGAGACAATCAACCTTCAGGCAGTATCCGGAGACTTGACAGGTCTTGTATATCTGTTTACCGGATATGAAATGATT